>ENA-OPCO01001597-OPCO01001597.1-human-gut-metagenome-genome-assembly--contig:-NODE-1597-length-14159-cov-2.209302_pt1 | contig 14159 bp, 5 predicted proteins | sample MGYA00241562_ERZ501475 | MGnify/ENA primary metagenome ERZ501475 (study PRJEB25962, sample SAMEA2042627) | human gut metagenome | biome: human gut; feature: human-associated habitat; material: faeces... | reverse complement strand
CGTCGCGAATAATCTGCCTCATCTCTTCCTTGCTCTTTCCGGCAGGAAAGTTCAAGGCTGCATCGGCAGTGAATCCGGCACGTTCGCGGATGGGACGGATGGTCTTGTTCCATACCTCTTCAGTCATACCGCTTGTTTCGTGAACAGCCTCAGCATACATCAGCAAGATGTCAGCATAGCGCATAGTGATGATGTTCATACCGGAATTCTGATCACCGGAAGCCTGCGGATTATAATACTTACGGGTGAAATAACCGGTAGAAGTGCCGTTTCCACCACCATCGTAGGCATCGGTTCCCGAACCCGGACGAATGTTGATGACTACGTCTTTACTGCCATCGTCCACATTGCCACTCCAGTCATAGCCATCATAAATGATAGTAGCGGTGAGACGTGGGTCACGGTTGTCGTAAGGATAAGCAGGGTTATAATCTGTCCCGGCTTCACTGATAGTCTTTCCACTAAGCATCAGATAAGTATCTACCAATGATTGTTGCGGCACACGGTTCACGGCACGTCCGCCTCTTGACAAAGGAATCATGTCTACCATCTCACCCCAAGTAATCAAATTGGGTACATAAGAACGGTCCATGATAATCTCTTCATTATACTCATTGGCTTCATCAAAAAGCCCGGCATAATCAGGAAATAAGGCATAAGTACCATATTCGCCCTGTTTGTTCATCAGATTGTCGCAATAAAGCATCACATTGTTCCAGTCGCTATCCATCAAGTAGACACGAGCCTGCAAAGCACAAACGGCACCTTTAGTAATTTTGCCCTTGTCTTCTTCGGGCAATTGGTCGCGAGTGGGAAGCGCATCCTTGATGTCTTCCAATTCTTGGTGAATGAAGCTGATAATGGTTTCGCGGTCTGTACGACTTACACTCCGCGATTCTTCCAGCGTGATGTCCTCCGTAAAGAAAGGTACTGCACCATAAAGGTTAGTCAGACGGAAGTAGAGGCTTGCACGGATATAGCGTATCTCGGCAATCATACGTGCTTTAACAGATGCGTCCATGTTGGGTACCAGATCCACCTTTTCAAGGAACACGTGGCAGGTCTTTATGCCTCCGTAAAGGTCTTTCCATTCATTCTTGAAGATGTCGAGCGAGGGAGTAGCCATACCTTTGCGAATGGCACGTTGGTCGTCCACACTGCGACCGTCGTAAGCATTGTCACTCAAACTTTCATCGCTCCACATACGGCCTGCATTGTACATCTGGCTGTAAGCCATGTTCACCACATACTGGGCTTTGGTGGTGGAAGTCCAATAAGAGTTATCCGTAAATTTGTTTGTCGGTGCGTTCTCCATCTCGTTGCAACTGCAAAGCATCAGAACAGCCATTCCGGCAAAAGCTATATATTTTCTTAGTCTCATAGTTATCTGTTGTTTTTAGAATTCAATGTCTATACCGAAACCATAGTAACGGAGCGTCGGGTAGTTTCTACCAGAATTGGCGCCACTATTACCCATCTTAGAGTCGAACTCAGAAGATTCAGGGTCAATAAACGAGTTATTACTGAAAGTCAGCAAGTTTTGTCCGTTGACATAGATACGTGCCTTTTCCATACCCACCTTGCGGCTCCATGTTTTGGGGAATGTGTAACCAATCTGCAAGTTCTTCAGACGCAGGTATTTTCCATCCATCAAGAATAGGTCGGAACCTTGTCCGTTTCCGTAGTTGTTTCTGTTGGAAGTAGAACCCGGAGCAGTAAGTCTCGGCCAACGTGCATCGGTGTTGGTAGGAGTCCAGAAATCCAGTTGATGCTTATAGATATTATAAGAGTAATTGGCGTGGAACGGTTCAATCAATTCACCACGAAGCATCATGTCACGCTTGCCCACACCCTGCCAGAACATACCGAAATCGAATCCTTTCCATTCTACATTGTAGTTGAAACCGAAAGTAAGACGAGGGAAGGCATTACCCAAGATAAACTTATCCTTCGAGTCGATGACACCATCTTCGTTACGGTCTACAAACTTCACGTCACCCGGCTGTACCTTTCCACCTACAGGAATAGCCGATGCCTCAATCTCCTCGTAGCTTTGGAAAAAGCCGTCCATCTTGTAACCGTAGTAAGACTCCAACGGACATCCTTCACGGGTGATACGGCTCAACTCCTCTATTTGTGAGATTCTTTCGTGACCAGGGTCCTTCAGCACTTCATTCCAAGAGTCACCAAGATTGAAGTTGAAGTTATGATTTGCAGCTCCCGTTTTCAAACGATAGTTGATAGAGAGGTCCCAACCTTGATTCTGCATCTCACCAATGTTGTCCATCGCCATATCCGTACCGAATACCGAAGGCACAAGGGGCTTCATTAAAATGTCGCTCGTACGCTTGTAGAAATAGTCGAACGTCACATTCAAAGCGTTATTGAAGAACGAAGCGTCTACACCCACGTTGAAGGTTTTGGTCTTTTCCCAAGTCAAATTATCCTTACCTAACTTAAAACCTGCGCCCGATACTGTCTGGTTGTTGTATGCGTAAGAGTTGTTGTACAGTTCGTAAACAGTAAAACGGTCATAAGTACCAATAGACTGGTTACCCAAGATACCAAAAGAAGTACGCAGTTTCAAGTCACCCACACGTTCCTTGTAAGCCTGCATAAAGTTCTCCTCGCTCAAACGCCAGCCTAATGAAACAGAAGGGAAGAAACCCCATCGGTAGTCTTTATGAAACTTGGAAGAAGCGTCATAACGGAAGCTGAATTCTGTATAATATCTGTCAGCGTAAGAATACCCCACACGTCCCAACAGAGAAGTCAGACTGGTACGGTTGGATTCATCTACAAATGTTTTTCCTGTGATGTTTCCCACAGTACTATTGGTAATGTCTGTACCGATACCCAAGTCGGGATCTACCCCCTTCTTCTCAATCTCATTGCTAGACGAAGTAAACGATTCATTGGTTACTCCAAAAAGCCCGCTGACATTGTGTTTACCGAATGTCTTGTTGTAATCCAACAAAAGTTGGCTATTAATAAGGTAAGCCGTATGATTCCAGTTACTGGTCCGATAGTCAGTATCTTTCACTGGACGTGGTTCGGTAGCCTCTTCATTCAAGTAATAGGATACGCCCAAATTGCGGGTAGAACGCATGTCGTTTATCACATCCGCACCCAACACTCCACGCAACTTCAATCCGTCAATAAGCCGGAATTCAGCATTGACATTAGCGTTCAGATAATTGTTACGATACTTGTTACGGCCACCAGCTTCCAATGCTCCCAATGGGTTAAATTCAGTCAATACATCATTTAACAAATATCTTCCATCTTCCGATTTCATTTTGTAATAATAATAAGTAGGTACACGGGCGGCATCCACTTCCAAACTCCCACCGGTGGTACTTACACTATTATTACGTGTATAAGCCAAAATAGCATTCAGTTTCAAACGTCCCACTTCCGTGCTAACATTGGTACGAAAATTATAACGCTGCACGCCAAAATCACTGTTGCCCACATAATTACTTTCCTGGTCATAATAACCCATGGACACCATGTAAGTAGTTTTATCACTACCTCCAGATACGCTTAGATTGTAATTCTGCTGTAAGGCTGTGCGGACTATCTGATCAAAAAACCAGCTTTCTTCATTTTGATGGGCAGCCAGGTCACGGATTTGATCGGGTGTATACAAAGGAGCCTCTCCAGCATTGGTGGCAGCTAAATTGCGCAAAGTAGCGTTCTGATAGCCTTTCACCGGAGAAAACAAGATATCCGGATTCTGCCATCCCATCATACCACTTAACCGAACTGTCGCACGCTGGTTCTTCTTACCTTTCTTAGTAGTAACCAAAACTACACCATTGGAAGAACGTGAACCATAAATAGCAGCTGTACCGGCATCTTTCAAGATGGAAATGTTCTCAATATCATTGGGATTCAATTTATCGAAACTACCGCCATCAGCTACCAATCCGTCTATGACAAAAAGCGGACTATTGTCATTCACAGTGCTGATACCACGAATATTAAAGTTAGTCTTACGATCATTAGGATTGCTACTGCGCTGCTGGATAACCACGTTGGGCGCAGCCCCTTGCAAAGCATCTGTCATGTTAGCCACGGGACGGTCTTCGATCATGGAAGCCTTTACCTGGTCTACAGCACCTACGGCACTCTTGCGGGTAGTAGTACCATAACCGATGACAATAACTTCATCCAGCACCTTGGTATCCTCCTTTAAGACAACATTCAATTGTTTTTGATTTTTCACAGCAATTTCCTGAGTGGCATATCCCACATAGGAAAAGACGAGAACATCTTGGGCACTACAAACAATGGAATAGTTTCCATCCACATCTGTAATGGTACCCACACCTTCTTTACCCTTAACAGTAACACTCACTCCAATCAGGCTTTCACCTGTGGCATCCTTAACGGAACCTCTCACCGTGGCATTGTTTTGCTGCACCACAGTAATAGTCTCCGCATGTGCATAAACCGCAGGAGCCTGCGCCAGCATAGTCACAGCAGGCAAGGCAATAAGCCAGAACTTATAGTTCCCACCTATCCGAGCCAGCAATGAATTTACTGTGTACACTCGATTCTTTTTCATATTCTTTAAGATTAAACATTATAATAAATCACGATAAAAAAAGGAAAAGAACACAAATAATACCAACGAACAACCAATTCATGCAATTTGTATCCTAATCCTCCTTCCAGCGCACTTTATTGATTTTAAATAATTCCTGTTTTTACAAGCTGTTCAGCAAATCCACTTTACCCTCGTTCACTAATTTCAAAATCAATTCTCCAAACAGCGTATTCTGCCAAGCAAACCATGCACGGGTAAAGTTAGTGGGGTCATCCTTGTGGAAAGACTCGTGCATGAATCCCGTACCGGCATCCGTATCCATCAGCATTTTGATACAAATCTTTATCTCCTCATCATTCTGGCTGGTGAATGCCTTCATCATGATACTCATAGGCCATACCATATCATAACCAATGTGCGGACCTCCGATACCTTCACCGGCTTTACCTTTAAAAAAGTAAGGGTTGCTGCCACTCCACACAAAGCGGCGTGTATTCTGATAGATAGGATCGTTTACGTCCACATCACCCAAATAAGGCATAGCAAGAAGGCTGGGTACATTGGCATCGTCCATTAACAGATGATTGCCGAATCCATCTACTTCAAATGCATAGATTGTCCCAAACTCAGGATGATTGTAAGTGGCATATTTCTTCAGGGCTGCCTCCACTTCGGCTGCCAAATCGGTGCATTCTTTGGCCAAGGATGTTTCCTTGTTTACTTCCGTCAGAATTTCAGCAGCCTTTCTCAGAGAAGAGACAGCGAAAAAGTTGGAAGGGACCAGGTACTGAAGCGTAGTGGCATCGTCCGATGGGCGGAAAGCGGAAACAATCAGTCCCACCGGTTTGACCGGAGCACCCAAGCCGTCGTTATTCAGCGTATCCAGAGCACGTTCCGTCTTACGTTGGAAACGGTAAGGGCCTACACCGTCCTTACGCTGCTGTTCCTTGAAAGTCTTCAGGATAGCAGTAATTGCCTTCATCCATTCACCGTCGAAGATACTGCTGTCACCAGTTACTTTCCAATACTGGTAAGCCAGACGAAGCGGGTAACAAAGAGAGTCTATCTCCCATTTGCGCTCGTGCAGTTCGGGCTTCATATCTGTCAAGTCAGTCATCCAGTTGCCACCCGTAGGTCCGTCGTTGAAAGCATTGGCGTACGGATCAATGTTGATGCAAAGGAACTGACGGCGAATGACACCTTCGAGCATCTCTTTCAATTGCGCATCATTGTTGGCTAACTGCACATATGGCCACACCTGCGCACCGGAGTCACGCAGCCACATAGCATGGATGTCACCGGTATAAACAAAAGTATCGGGTTTACCGTCCAGCATGCGAAAGTGTACAGTAGTGTCAAGCGTATTAGGAAAGCAATTCTCAAACATCCACGCCAACTTAGGATTGGTAAGCAGTTTCTTCACGCGAACAATCTCAGCTTCCACCGCTTTTGAGGGGAAAAGGCGTTTCTTCATTTTTGGACGATTGCTCTTGTAAGCAGCAGTCATCTGAGCATAGTTCTCCACACAAGTGTTGTCACCTTTCAGGATAAAAGTGTCTGCCTTAGCATAGCCTTGCATACAGAGCATGGCAACAGCGCACAAGGTAATGTTTCTCTTTTTCATTTGGTCTGATTCGTTTTAATTATAAAGACTGATTAGCGAACACGGCCAAACGCGCGTACATCTCTACCATGGCGGCTTGTGTCAGCAGCCATTTACGATTGTCGCGGCTCTTGCCGGTGAAATCAGTATTGAAAAGGCCGTTCTCTTCACGGGCATGCGTCCAAGCATAGTCCAGACTGCGGGCAAAGGAATCAAGATAAACCTTGTTACCGTCCACCTGATAGAGTTCCATAAAACCACGCAACATAACGGCGGTGAACCACACATCACCCTTCTTCAGCATATGAAACGGTTCTCCCTGTCCGGGGGTGAATTCCATGAAGAAATAATTATGACAAGCAGCAGCAATCGCTTGCGCATCCTTCAGATACTGCCCATTACCGGTAAGCTGATAGAGCAAAGCAGCCGACTGCATCATCTGACCGCTGTTATAGGCAAATTTGGCACGTCCTATCTCACCGTCCAAACGCATGTTGTCGAAGTAAAGGCAGTCTGTTGTGTCCTGCAATGTTGCTTTAGTCCACTCGTACAAACTCTTCCCTTTCTCAAAATAGGAGCTGTCTTGCGTAGCCTTGAAAAGTTTCAGGGCAAAGACGGAACCAGGGGCGTTGGAACAAGTGTTCTTTGATTCCTTCTTCTGTTCGCACCAATAGATACCTCCTCCCAAACAATCGTCCATACCGCTTTCTATAAACTTCCAGATAAGCTTGGCGCTCTGCAGATAGTTCTCTTGGCTAGTCATCAGATAGACGTCTGTGAAGTCAATGCCGAGCCACACGTTGTCATCGTAAAAGCGGTCGGACAACGGAGCGTCCTTGATGTAAGAAGCATACGCTTTGGGCATACGACGAGTATCGAAATATTCAGCAAGTCCCGGAAGCACTTTCTCATCAAGCAACTTCTGATAGTTCCCGAAATCTTTCTTGTTATCTTTAGTGGCCTCCATCAACGCATTCACTGCGGAGAAGGTACCGGAATAAGGCCACAAATAAGAGTAAAGATTGGGACGGTTCTTCTGTTCCTCGGAAGCCAGATAAGTAGCGGTATAGCCTTCCACGTCCGAAGGATAATTCTCACGCAACAGACAAGTGCCCGGTGCGGAATAGTGAGCATATAAGGAATCAAGTGTTTGTGTAGATCTGACCAGCATTGCGTTGTCTGCCACAGCCGGTTCTTTCTGTGTCTTGCATCCGGTTACTGCCAAGGCGCATGCCAATAGGCAGAGGAGTGCTTTCTTGGAATTTTTCATCTTTTTTCTACGGCATTAAATTGTTCGACTTGTTTTTCACTCCGTTGCAGGAGTCTTCTTTTATATAATATATAAACCCTATTAAAAACGATTGCAAAAATAGACAGTAAGGTTAAAAGCCAACTATAAATCCGTGACATAACCGTCCACATTCCGGACATGGCAGAATTCTAAAACAAGTTTGTCACAAAACAGACACACCGTTTCCCCCATACTTCGGAAACATCATTTCCCAACAACTGGAAATTCTGAAATACGCAGGGTTGTACAACCGTAGGGTATCAGCGTGATTTCTTGCTCTCCTCCTTCGGCACTGCCACAGAAAGAGAAAGGCTGGGGCCCTGCCATTTCATTATATACTGTCCAAGTAGGGATAAGACGAGCCTTCATCTTTATTTCAACCGGTGCATTTTCCTGATTCCAAGGAAAGTCCAATTGCTGTTTTTGGCTATTGATACTTACTTGGGCCACCTCGTTCATTCTGTTACGGTCAAAATCCACCAATCCGTAGTTCCATGGATCCGAAGAAGTCACCTGATAATAATAAGAACCATACCAACTATCCTTAAACTCTTTCTTTTCCCAATTTTCTTCCATTTTCAGGGCATATACCAACGGACCTCTTTCAATAGATACTGCGTTTTCATACCAAGTGCTAGTAAAGACCTCCATGGGCAGATACAGTTCAATCTTATCATTCCGCTTCCATATACGGTCTACGATAGCTATTTTCCCACCTTTGACAGTTTGCTCCATCTTTCCATTTACCCGTATTTCAGCTTGCTTGCACCACTTCGGAACACGCAGGTGAAATGGAAATTTCACTTGTTTCACCTTATTCCTCACCTCTTTAATGGTAAAAGTTATCTGATGATCCATCGGATAGTAAGTATCTTCACTGATAACCACCGGTACATTATCACCCACATTGGCTGTTACTTCCGACGGAGAATAGACAATGGCTGCAATGCCGTTATCAGGTGTGGCATACCATAGGTGCTGTGTAAATTTTGGCCAACCTTGGTGCATATTCGAAAAACAACATGGGTATCCGGTCAGAGTGCCAAAAGCAAGGTCTGTCCCTTCATGATCCTGGTCGAAGTTGCGACGATGGCGTGTTACCATCACCTGATTCGGTTGCTGGAAATATTGCTTAGTCATAAAGTCATCGGATATTTGGGCTGGTAAAGCATTAAAAGCAATGCGTTCCAAATGGTCGGCAAAGTCTATGTCTCCTGTAATCTCCACCATTTTTTCCAGCGAGTACATCAACTCTACGGCCGAACACAACTCCGAGCCTTGTGTAGGATTGTTTCCATGCAAAGCCTCATCGCCTCCATACATGCCTTGCGGCTGTCCGTGGAACCGGCGAATATCTCGAAAGCCTTCCTTGACAGCATCAATATATTTCCGGTCGGTATCTTGCTGATAATAAATAATCGGTTCTTTGATGCCTTGTGCCAAATTAACACAGTGTATAGTGCAGGGTCTGCGCAAGTCTCCCCTATCTACCATATCTATGAAACTGAAACTCTGCCGGTGCAGCAAATGCCCCAATTCAAGCAAAAAATCCTCCCCCGTAAGATTATAAAGCCAATATACAGCTTGCAAATTGTCACAAGCACGGAATTCTGCCCAACTGCTCCAGTGTCCTAAAGGTTTTTGCGGCAAGGTATTCAGTTGATAACGGAAATATTTTGTCATAAAAGCGACGACTCTCTTATCGTTCGTTGCCGAATAATACTGCTGTAGGATTTTCAGCACGACCATACGCGGCCACCAGTCTTGCGAGTTATCACGTTGCAGTCCAGGCTCTCCCGGATAATCTTTTTCAGGACCGAAGAATCCGTCCTCACGCTGGCTCTGCAAAGCCCATTCTATCCAAGGTTGCACTTTGGCTTTCAAGACATCATCATCCAGTATATACGCCAAAGGAAGTAGACCGTCTATCCAGTATGGACCGCGTTCCCACTGGTCTCCATCACCACCTAACCAACCATTGCGTTTGCCCATAACCGAAGGGTAAAGAACATCCATCTGACCACTGGCGCCATTTTTCTGACGAACCAGCATTTCGTGCAACCAGCCTTTAGGTTTGATACTGCCTAAAGGAAGTTCCATTAAGGGCTTACGGAGTAGAGGATAGCGATTATTCTTGTAGTTTCCTTCTACTACCTGGCTCAAAAGAGCATCCACTTGTTTCTCCGCCTCAGGCGTAAACCACTTTTGAGCAGATATTGTAAAGAGATTAGCAGCTAATAAACATACAACAGCAAATATTTTAATTTTCATTTTTCAAGGTATTTGTTATTTCCAATAAATTTACTTCAATAGAGTTGTTAACTTACTCACATTAAGCACTTACACCTGAGAATCATCAGATCCTTGTGTCTGTGGTGACAGACACAAGGATCTGAAAAATGGGAATATAATAACTGTTTATTCGTATACTTCCATTTCATAAATGCGCACATCTTTACCAGAAGCCGATTGCATGGGCTGTGTCACTAAAAGACGCAGGTAGCGAACACTTTCAGACTTATTTAGCGTGCGATTCAGTACATTCTTACCATTACCAGAAACATAGTCCAGTGTGCGCCATTCACCATTCTTGTCGCTCTTACCTTGCAGAAAGCAGGAGGAAGTGACGTAGGAATGGTTTTCGCCGGCAGCGTTCAGTAACTTCCAGCCATTAATGCTTCTTTCACCGCCCAAATCAAAGTCTACGTAGTGGGGCATTTCAGCAATAGCACACCACTTTGTGTTTTCGTCGCCATCTACCATGAAAGCCGGCTTCTCTTTCTCGTTCACATAGCTTGAATAGCCCATTACCATGTCCTGCTTCAGAATGTTCACTCTCTCTGTGGAGCTTTCCGTCTGATAGCGATTGCACTTGTTTGCCGTACGGAACAGTTCGGAAGCGGGACAAACAGAAGTAGCAGCAACATCAGTCAAAGTGGCGGCAAAAATAACAATATCCTTATTATCGGGCAATACCACCTCAGTAGCCTTTTCTGGCAGGTCTATTGCGAACTTAAACATGTAAGTGAACTCATACGGCTGATCGCCTTCACCGGAATGGCGGTGCGTACCCACATAGGCAACTTCAGCATCTTTCAGATAACCTTCCGTATGTCCGGTGTGCCCCCACTGACCGATGAAGCCAGTATAAGAAGGAACAATGACTTCCTGCACATACTTGCCTACGCGGAATATCCCCTTCACATCTTTATCAGAAGCGGCAGCAGCAAGGATATAGAGTCTGTTATAAGTACAGTCGGCGGGCAGTTTCAGTACATTGCCCTTGCAAGCCATACCATTCAGCTCTTCACGTGTCTCCAATTTGAAAGGCACTCCATGCACATTCATCTCGGCAGGTATCAATTCAGCAGCATAAGAATAACCAGACTCAAAGTTGGCAGCAGCCTTGAACTCGTTCCAACTGAAGCACTTCTTGTCATAAACAAGGGGCAATGGTTCGGCCACCGTCTGCACCTTTTTATTGGAAGCAAAACGTACCTTGTAGGTCTTAATGCTGTTTGGATTGACTGACACTTCCAAGCGATTTCCACTGAATGTAGCCTTACCGATGGTCTTTTCCGTACCATCTGCTTCTACAGCAGCCACAAGGTTGTCGGCAAAGACAATCGAGGCTTTCTGCGCCTGCTTGCCTGCGGCTTCATACACGCGTACCACATATTCATCTGAACTTTCGGCTTTCTTTAAGGCTTTAATAAGTACATTCCGGTTATCGGAAAAAGCCAATGAATAGCTCTTACCTAATTCGCCGCGATGCTTTCCAACAACGAACGCCTTGATGCGCTGGTTCAGCAACTCAGCATTCTCGCGGGTTTGAACTACGTCCAAAGCGCCCACATGACCTACCAAGCTGTAAGTAAAGGTATGGTGACCGAAGTCCTGACGATCTTGATAAGCATAGTTCTTTTTTGTCTTCGGAGTGTGCAGCAAAGTGAGACGCAGGGTGTTGTTATCAGGCTTGTCCCAGCCATATTTGCTGTCGTTCATGATGGAAACGCCATAAGAACCGTTAGCGTCCGTTAAATCTGCCCAATATTGAGCATATACTTCGTAAGCGGTCAAGATGTTGTTTCCTCTCTGCACGCTGCCTACGCCCAAGTCGTAAGTGGCCACCTCATTATTCAAATTGAGGGGAAACTCAGCCTTCAACAGAGCGTTGGTAGACTGCCAGTCCACTTCGTTAGTAAAGTCAATGCGGTGGGCCAATACACCTTCATACAAATGGATGTACTGGCGGAAAAAAGAATCATCGTGACGTTTCTCCACGCAGAGAGTCTTACGTAATGCACCGTTTTCGCAAAGAGTCACTTTCACATCCTCGGTGATGGAGATAGGAGTAGCGTCCACAGTCTCTTTCAATATCTCCCATGCCGGCCATTCGAATGACTTGTTTTCAGTGAAGAGGGCTAAACGAATAGCCTTACCAGCCTTTACCAATTCCTTGTTGATTCTCTTGTCGAACAGTGAAGTAATGTCACCGTTCTCATTCAATGTCAGTTTGTAGAACGAATTTTCAACACTTGCAGCTTCAACAGCAGACATCTCTTTTCCTTCGCCGGAGAGGCGGACATCGTAAACTGCGTATCCATTGGCGGGTACAGTGGCTTCTACTAACAAGCGGACCTTTCCATCAGTATATGAAACCAACTGAGAAACCACCAACTTGCCTTGTTCGTTATATACAGCCACACTTTTGGGAAAACGAGAAGCCTCCACTTCGATGGTCACCACATCTGTAGCCTTGAAGCCCGAAGCGTTATAGAGCACTACGGGAATCCCCTTGACACGAGTATCAAGCTTGCCTGCCACACTTCCCACAGAATGAGTCAGGATACTGGAGAACTGTTTCAGAGAGAGAAGTTCATCGTTCCAAGAAAATTCATAGGCACGGGGAATGCTGGTACCAGTCAAATCATCGTGGAATTGGTGGAATATGAAGCGCTGCCAAGACTCCGTCAGACTCTTGCCAGGATATTCGGCAACCCCCAAAAGGGCAGCAGCCACAGAAGCACGTTCAGCGGCATCACCCAAAAGTTCATTTTGACGATTATAGAGTTTCATAGCAGCCTGTGATGTGTAGCAGCCGGTTCCATGAACGTCCATCAGCAATTCACCGTCAAATACGGGGAGCTCGGGATGGCTGCCATAGGGCTGGTAATCCTTGAACAACTGGTCACTGGCTGCACTGATAATCTTCAACGGACCGTCTCCCTTGATACCTTTCTCCACGGAAGCCACAGAAGCGATGGTAGGTGAACCGCCCACATCACCTGTTCCATAGTAGCGGTAAACGGTATTCAGGGGAGTGCATTTGGAGAGTTCCATCAAATATCTATTTTCTGAAAGGTCTTCATTATCCCAACGACGAATCATATCCGTGAGCCAGCATGACGGACGCTCCATCCACTCCTTTCCACAGTCCGATGGTAAAGGGATGCTTGCTCTTACCGTAGAAAGGATTGTTACGCCAATCCAGCTTCTGTGAAGAGAAACCTATCAGTCCACAATGGGCAGCAACAGTAGGCAATGTCCAACCGAATCCGAAGCAATCGGGAAGGAAGATGTCGGTACTTTCTACCCCCAGCTCCTTACGATAGAACTCCTGCCCCAGCATAATGTTGCGAATAAACGATTCAACAGACGGCACCAAAGTGTCGGTAGCATCCCAACTGGCCCCACTCACATGCCATCGACCTGCCTTTACAAAAGCCTTCATCAGTTCGTATTCACGAGGATAATATTCCTTCATCCAAGCATATTTCACTCCACCTTCAAAATTAAAGATATAGTCGGGGTACTGGTTCAAAAGGAAAAGGTTCTGATTCAAGGTATTCCAAACATAATCCTTAATAGTAGTCTGAATGTCCCAGTTCCACTGCGTGTCCAAGTGGGCATCTGCCACCATGTACGCTTTTGCTTTCTTCGGTGCAACGGTCTGAGCCGATAATTGTCCTCCTGCAACGGCCAACATCACGGCTCCCGCTATCAGATGGGTCTTCCCCATCAGTATTCGTCTCTTTTTCATGGTTTTGTTATTATTGTTTTTTCGTAAAAGATAATGTCAATTCGATATAAACCACCGCATTCTTTGTTATAAATGTGCTGCTTCCTCTAGCCGCAAACCGCTCTTTCACCTTCTCTCTTTAGCCTCCATCCGGCAACAATAGTTTTCTGACATGTGGAATGTTGGTAACAAAAATAGCCCATCCTTCACTCTCATACTGTACAGATTCGCGACATAGATATGTAAAAAGTCGTCTGTGGCATGATTTTATATATTTATGTCATAAATAGCATACATTTCCTACAGAATACAAACTACTTTTGTATATTGTAAAAATCCAAAAGCTAAGAACATGAAAAAACAATTCCTACTCTCGGCAGTTCTCTGCCTCTCACTGACCGCTTTCGGACAGAAAGTACATCAACTGGCCTCACCCAGCGGAAACATCCGCATCTCGGTGGAGCTGACCGATCAAATCCAATATGATGTAACCCAAGGAAATCAAACACTGATGGACAACTGTGTCATTGGTCTGGAAACTGCCAACCACCAGCTGGGCATCCATCCTAAACTAAACAAAGTAGTACGCCAAAATGTAAACGAGGAACTGACTCCCATCGTACCCCTGAAATTCTCTACTATAACCAACCGCTACAACCAATTGCTACTGAAGTTTAAAGGAGGCTAT
>ENA-OPCO01001596-OPCO01001596.1-human-gut-metagenome-genome-assembly--contig:-NODE-1596-length-14163-cov-6.000780_pt1 | contig 14163 bp, 15 predicted proteins | sample MGYA00241562_ERZ501475 | MGnify/ENA primary metagenome ERZ501475 (study PRJEB25962, sample SAMEA2042627) | human gut metagenome | biome: human gut; feature: human-associated habitat; material: faeces... | reverse complement strand
GGGACGTCGTGGATATCCCGGATATATGTACACAGATCTTGCTTCTCTTTATGAGCGTGCAGGCCGTCAGAAGGGAAAAGCAGGAAGTATTACCATGGTTCCGATCCTGACCATGCCTGAGGATGACAAGACCCATCCGATCCCTGACCTTACCGGTTACATCACAGAGGGACAGATCATTCTGAGCCGTGAGCTTTACCGTAAAGGAATCACACCGCCCATTGATGTTCTTCCGTCTCTGTCACGACTGAAAGATAAAGGTATCGGTGAGGGCAAGACCCGTGCGGATCACTCCAATACACTGAACCAGCTGTTTGCAGCCTATGCAAGAGGTAAAGATGCAAAAGAGCTTATGACCATTCTTGGTGAGGCTGCCCTCTCTGACATTGACCTGATCTATGCGAAATTTGCGGATGCTTTTGAGAAGGAATATGTTTCGCAAGGTTTCGAGACGAACCGCTCCATCGAGGAAACGCTTGACATCGGCTGGAAGCTGCTGGCGATGCTGCCGCGCGGCGAACTGAAGCGTATCCGCGACGACATGCTGGATGAGTTCCTGCCAAAGGCGGAGGTGAAAGCCTAATGCCAACGGCGCTTCGCGTCAACCCGACCCGCATGGAAATGACCCGCATCAAGAAGCGCCTCGTCACAGCCACGCGCGGTCATAAACTGCTCAAGGACAAGCGGGACGAAATGGTGCGCCAGTTCATCCTGCTGATTCGGGAGAACTACACGCTCCGCCGCGAGGTGGAGGCGGAACTCAGCGGTGCACTGCGCGATTTCGCAATGGCGCGCGCGGTCATGTCGCCGCAGAGTTTGGAAGCCGCTGTGCTGTATCCGGCGCGTCAGGCGGAACTGCGCGTCAGTGAGCGGAATATCCTGTCTGTGCATGTGCCGACGATTGAAGCGGATCAGGCGTCGCTGGAAACGACCGTGCAGTCCTACGGTTTTGCGGAAACGTCTGCCGAGCTGGATGGCTCGATTGCGACGCTGGCGTCTGTTCTGCCGAAGCTGGTACGCCTGGCGGAGATTGAAAAGACCTGCGACATGCTGGCGGACGAGATTGAAAAGACCCGCCGCCGCGTCAACGCCCTCGAATATGTGATGATTCCGCAGTTCGAGATGACGATTCGCGAAATCAGCATGAAGCTGGAAGAAAACGAGCGCGGCGCTACCACCCGCCTGATGAAGGTCAAAGACATGATGGCGAAACGGGACGCATAATCCCAACGGGAACTTTTCGGTGCATTGCCGGGAAGTTCCCGTTTTGCTTGCGGAAAAAGCGGTTTCGTGCTATGATGGGAAGGAATATCGTGAGGGAGCGTGAGCAAGGGTGCTTGATCCTGTGGAGGCGCTGCTGGACAGCGGATTTCATCGCGTCGTCGTGCTGGATGGCGCGGAGTGCGGGCTGGACGCAGAACAGTCGCTGATACTGGCACTGTGGTGCTATGCAGCAGAGAAGCAGCCCGCATCGGACGGCGCATGGATTCACCCGTACTATTTTGCATCCCAGAAAGCGTATACAGCAGCATCATCGCTGGTCAAAAGCGGGGCGTTTCCGGGGCTTGCGCTGCGGGACGAGATTCGCGTGAAGCCGATTTTTGCGCGTCTGCCGGATTTTTCGCAGGGAACAAACACCATCTCCTACATTCGCGGCATTGGCAGCCGCTTCCATGTACAGATTCTGACGTACACGCCGCGTCTGCCCGCGACGGCGCATCTTCTGTCGGAAAATAAACCGCTGCACTGCGGGGAATGCCGAAAGTGCGTCGAGGCCTGTCCGACGAACGCTTTGGAGGGCGGCGTGTTCCACCGGGAGCGCTGCATCCGCAATTGGATGATGGTCGGCGGTGAAGTTCCTGAGGAAATCCGCGCAAAGATGGGCAACCGGCTGATTGGCTGCGACGTGTGCCAGCGAGTGTGTCCACATAATCCGCCGCCGCAGGGGGAGGCGCATCCTGCCGTGCCGCTGGCGGATTTGCTGCGTCAGCCAAAGAAAACGGCGCTTTCGCTGCGCCCGCTCATCGGCGTGAACCTGACGCTGCCAAACCGGGTTTTATCGCAAAGCTGCCTGCTTGCCGGCTGCAGCGGCGATACGTCGCTCATTCCGCTGCTGATGCCGCTATTGCATCACCCATCGCCCGCCGTCAGCACACACGCGGCGTGGGCACTCTCGCGCCTGCAGGAGGGTATTTCTTTTTTGAGCGAATTGTGATAGAATAGGTGATGCCGGGCGAAAAATTTGATGCACGGCGCAGTGGGAGGATTTACGGATTATGCGCATACTGGTCGTCGGGGACGGCAAAGTCGGTCATACGGTTGCGGAACAGCTGACCCGCGAGGGACACGACGTTGTGATTATCGATAAGAACGAGGACGTTTTGCAGCGGTGCGAGGATACGCTGGATGTGCTGTGCATCCGCGGCAACGGGGCGAACGCACGCACGCTGCTGGATGCCGGCGTGGAAAAGGCGGATTTTGTTGTCGCCGCTACCGCCAGTGACGAAACGAACATGCTCTGCTGCCTGATTGCAAAGCGGCTGGGCGCACGCTACACAATTGCCCGCATCCGCGACCCGGAATATAACGAGAGTTTGTCCCTCTTGCAGCGGGAAACGTCCATCGACAACGCCATTAACCCCGAGCGCGCAACAGCGCTGGAAATCAGCCGCCTGCTTCGCTTCCCCTTCGCCAACAATATCGAGACGTTTGCCAAGGGGCAGATCGAAATGGTGGAATTCCGCGTACAGGAGAATGACGTGGTTGTCGGCTGCCCACTGCACGCGCTGTCATCGCGGCTGCCGGGGATTCCCCGCGTGCTGTACGCGATTGTCGAACGCTCCGGCGAGGTCATCATCCCCAACGGCGATTTCGTCATCCACGCAGGCGACCGGGTGCACGTTGCGGGCGATATGGTGACGATTACGAACTATTTTCGCTTTCTGGGCAAGCACTCCCTGCGCGTGAAGAACGTCATGCTGCTGGGCGGCGGGCGCATCAGCTACTATCTGGCGAAGATGATTGTGCCGATGGGGATGCACGTCGCGATGATTGAAATCAACCCGAAGAAAGCGGAAAGCCTGAGTGAAAGTCTGCCGCACGTCAACGTGATTCTGGGCGACGGCACAGATCAGGAGCTGCTGGAACAGGAAGGCTTGGAGTCGATGGACGCCTTTATCGCCATGTGCGACCGCGACGAGGAGAACCTGATGACAGGGCTGTTCGCAGTCAAGCAGGGCGTGCCGAAAGTTATTGTGAAGAACAATCGGCTGGCGTACGCGGATATCATGAACGGCATGGGGTTAGACAGCATGGTCAGCCCGAAAACCATCACCTGCTCGACGATTCTGCGTTATGTCCGCGCACTGGTCAACAGCGACGGCACGAAGGTGGAGCGCCTGTATCGCCTAATGAACGGACGCGTGGAGGCGCTGGAATTTATTGCGCGCGCGTCGGATTCCTACATCGGCATTCCGCTGAAGAATCTGCATATCCGCAAGAACGCGCTGGTTGCCGTGATTGCCCGGCAGGGGAAGGTCATCGTGCCTTTCGGCGACGATAAGATTGAAGAGGGCGACCATGTGGTTATCATCGTCTGCGAAAACGGCATCGGCGATTTGAACGAGGTTATCAGCAAATGAATAAACGGCTTGTAGCTTATATGCAGGGGGCAGTGCTGCTGATTGAAGCCGCCTGCATGACTCCAGCGCTTGTGATTGCGCTGTTCCAGCAGGACGGCGACGCATGGGCGCTGGGTGCGACGATGCTGATTCTGATTGCGATTGGTGCGCCCCTGCGGTTTCTGGTGCGGCCAGGCGAGCGGAATCTGCGCGCGCGGGAGGGCTTCCTGACCGTGGCGCTGGCGTGGATTGCGCTGAGCTGCTTTGGTGCGCTGCCGTTTGTGTTCAGTGGCATGATTCCGAACTACATCGACGCGCTGTTCGAGTCCGTGTCCGGCTTCACGACAACGGGCGCAACCGTGCTGGAGAACTTCGATAACCTGCCGCAGGGAATCATGTTCTGGCGCTCCTTCACGCACTGGATTGGCGGCATGGGCGTGCTGGTGCTGACGCTGGCGCTCGTGCCGCAGCTCAGTGAGCGTACGTCGCATCTGGTCAAGGCGGAAAGCCCCGGTCCGACGCTGAGCAAAATTGTCCCCAAAATGGGCGATACGGCGAAAATCTTCTACATCATCTACCTGATTCTCACGATTCTGGAGTTTATCGTGCTGATGATTGCGGGCATGAACCCCTATGATGCCGCGATTCACGCAATGGGCACGGCAGGCACTGGCGGATTCAGCAATTACGCCGCGAGCGTCGGGGCGTTTGCAAGCCCGGTGATTGATGTCACCATCACCGTCTTTATGGTCATGTTCGGCATCAACTTCGCGCTGTACTACTGTGCCATCACGGGCAATTGGCGCGGCATCGTGAAGAGCGAGGAGCTGCGCTGGTATCTGGGCATTTTTCTGACTGTCACCGCAGCGATTACCATGGTGATTCTGCCGCGGTACGGCACGGTCGGCAACGCATTGCGCTACGCCAGCTTTCAGGTTGCCAGCATCATGTCCACCACGGGTTATGCCACAGCGGATTTTAGCCTGTGGCCGGTCGCGGCGCGTATGCTCATCTTCATGCTGATGTTCATCGGCGCGTGTGCGGGTTCAACAGCGGGCGGCATGAAGATCTGCCGCATTGCCATGCTCTGGAAGCAGGGAGTGCGCTCCGTGCGTCACACGTTCCAGCCACGCAAGGTGCAGGTCGTCCGTTTCGAGGGCAAAGGTGTGGATGACACGCTCCTGCGCGAAACGGCATCGTTCGCGTTCGTGTATGTCGCCATGGTTCTTATCGGGGCAGTGCTGATTGCCTTCGAAGGCAAGTACGACATTGAAACGAACTTGTCCGCCGCGCTGACCTGCGTGAGCAACGTCGGGCCAGGGTTCAACGCGGTCGGCCCAGCGGGGAATTTCGCGGGCTACGGGCCGTTCGCGAAGGTCGTACTCAGTCTGCTGATGCTCGCGGGTCGTCTCGAGCTGTACCCGATGCTCGCACTGCTCTATCCGGCGCTGTGGCGCAAGCAATAATCAGCATAGGAGGAAAAACGCATGGACAAGCAGGACAAAATCATCCGCTATCGACAGCTGAACCAGACCGCGCAGAAGGGGCAAATTGTCTTTGCTGGGTCGTCGCTGATGGAAATGTTTCCGATTGAGCAGTTCGTCGCGGAAGACAATCTGCCGGTTGTGGTGTACAACCGCGGCATCGGCGGCTTCGTGACGGACGAACTGCTGACGAACCTTGCTGTCTGCGTTCTTGACCTTGCGCCGCGGATGCTGTTCCTCAACATCGGCACGAACGACTTGTCTGACGCATCCCGCCCAATGGCGCAAATCATGGGGACATACCGGGCGATTCTGGAAAAAGTGCTGCAAGCGCTCCCCGATGTGCAGATTTACCTGATGGCGTACTATCCCATCAACGAGGAAGCCGCGACGCCGGAAATGAAGCCGTGTCTGCGTGTGCGGACGAACGGGAAGATTGCGCAGGCGAACGCGGAAGTGCAGAAGCTCGCAAAATCGCTGCACCTGCACTACATCGACATCAACGCGCCGCTGAAAGATGAACATGGACGGCTGCGCGCGGAATTTACCCACGAGGGGATGCACATCCGCCCGGAAGGGTATCGAACGATTTATCCGGCAATTAAGGAAATTCTGATGAACGCCTGAAAGGAGAGTTTGCTCATGGAAATGACATCTGCCTATGCCAATAAACTGCTTCGGCAGCTGAATGAGGAGAAGGAATTTCTACTCAATCAGGAGGAAAATTTCTGCACCTATGTGTATGCCGCCGACGAGGAGCCGCTGATTCCGCAGTACAGCTATCCGCAGACGGAAGCGCAGCTTCGGGCGCTGGATGCGAAAATCGTGAAAATCAAGCACGCGGTGAATTGCAGCAACGTTTCCACCAGCCTGACGCTAGGCAGCGGGCGCGTGCTGACAGTTGATCAGGCGCTCGTCGTGATGGCGCAGCTCAGCCAGCGCAAGCAACAGCTGGACATTCTGCGCAAGCGTCAGCCCAAGGCGCGCAACAACGACCATTACGGCCGCAGCGGCGCGACGGAGTACACCTGCATCAACTACGATTTAACGGATGTCCGCAAGGCGTATGAAGCGATTTCGGCGGAAATCATGGAAATTCAAATGAAGCTCGACCAGCTGAACCAGACGGTGACGTTTGACGTAGAGCTGTGATGTTTTCCAGACCGATGCGCTCTTTTAGCAAGCGCGGCTGGCACAGGTTTATGGTTTGCGCAGCCGCAGACGGTTATTGCGTTGTTCATTATCCGACACAAGGTTCATGGTTGGATTTTTGATTATTATGCGGATTTTTTTCTGCATCCCGCATCGGCCGAAAGCCTGCCCGAAAGGGTAGCGGCGCGGAGGCATCTGGTTTCATGCGCCGCATTTCTTCACATATTGAAAAAAGCGCCTTTCGGGGGAAAATCATCCTTCCGAAAGGCGTTTTCATTTATACTATTTCCAGATAAGAATGCGCCAAGATGCGCCGCGAATTTTTCATTCTGGCTAACGTGAATGAAACGCAGCGTAGCAGCGCTACGCTAAGTGGAATGAGCGGACGCCAGAAGGGAAAAGGCGCAAGCAGATGGCGCAGGTGAATCTGGAAATAGTATTAGCCGTTTTCCTGCACCATGCAGACCGCCTGTGCGCTGATGCCCTTTTCTTCGCCCTCAAAGCCGAGTTTTTCCGTCGTCGTTGCCTTGATGTTCACGCGCGCAAGGGGCAGTTCCAGCGCATCCGCCACATTCTGCCGCATTTGCGGAATGTAGGGGAGCAGCTTCGGCTTCTGCGCCACAATGGTCACGTCGCAATTCGTTACACGCGCGTGGTGCGCCTTCAGCAGCGCAACAACGTGCCGAAGCAGCAGCATCGACGAAATGCCGCGGTACGCTTCGTCTGTGTCCGGGAAGTGCTTGCCAATGTCGCCCAGCGCCATTGCGCCCAGCATGGCATCCATCAGCGCGTGCAGCGCCACATCCGCATCCGAATGCCCCAGCAGCCCAAGTGTGTGCGGAATGCTCACGCCGCAGAGAATCAGCGGACGGCCTTCCACCAGCCGATGTACGTCATAGCCTTGCCCAACGCGAAGCGCCGGCAGCGCCTGTTCTGCAAAAAATGCTTCTGCCATCAGTAAATCCTCCGGGGTCGTTAGCTTGATATTGCGTCGACTGCCCTCCGTCAGCTGCACGGGCACGCCCAGCCGTTCCACCAGCGACGCATCATCCGTGCCGAGGAAGCCGTCGCGCTGCGCCTGTTCGTGTGCCCGGCGGAGCAAATCGACCTTGAAGCCCTGCGGGGTCTGCACAGCGCGCAGGGAAGCGCGATTCGGCGTGTCCAGCGCGATATTGGCGTCGCTGACGGTCTTGATGGTGTCCGTCACAGGAACCGCGGCGACGCCCGTTCCGCATTTCTCTACCGACACCATGCAGCGCTGGATAACGTCCGCCGTCACCAGACAGCGCGCGCCGTCATGCACCAGTACGCCGCCGCATTGCCCAGAGAGCGCCTGCAAGCCCCGCCAGACCGATTCCTGACGCGTTGCGCCGCCTGATACCATCGGAACGTCCAGCCCGTTCTGCGCCAATTCAGACGCCATAACGGGCATGTCCTCTTCTCGGCTGACAACAACCACCTGCTCCACCAGTGGCACAAACGCCTCCACCGAGCGGACAATCATGCTTTTTCCGGCGATTGGCAGCAACACTTTATTGCACTTCGCGCCCATGCGCTGCCCGCTGCCGCCGCCCAAAATAATTGCGCCCCACATGATTTATTCCTCCGCGCCGCGTTCGGACGCCATCGCCGCATCCTCTTCCAGCACACGGTAGATTTCCGCAGCACCTTCCTTGCGCACCGTACCCGGCACAGCCAGAATCTCGTAGCGCCCCAAATGGTCGCCGAAGCGGATGGTCATGATGTCGCCGGGCTTGACCTCTGCGCCGGGTTTGGCGACTTTGCCGTTGAGCGTGACACGCCCGCCCGAACAGGCCTCGTTCGCCACCGTGCGGCGCTTGATAATGCGAGACACCTTCAAATATTTGTCAAGACGCATAATTTCCTCCGTGTTTCGGGTATTTGAGAAAAAAGCCCGCAAGATTGCTCCTGCGGGCTTCTATACGATGTCTGATGCGAAAATGAATCAGAAAATCGTATTAAGGACGATTACTGATTGACAGCGTCCTTGAGGGACTTGCCAGCCTTGAAAACAGGCGCCTTGGAAGCCGGGATGGTAATCTCTTCTTCGGGCTTCTGCGGATTGCGGGCAATGCGTTCCGGACGATCCTTCACCTCGAAAGAGCCAAAACCAACAATCTGCACCTTATCGCCCTTGGACAGGCTTTCGGTGATGACTTCAACAACCGCATTCAGCGCCAGCTCGGCATTCTTCTTGGGGAGCTGGGTCTTTTCAGCAAGGGCAGCAACCAGTTCGGTCTTATTCATGGAATATATTCCTCCTTGTTTGCGCGATTCACGCATAGATGAAATGGGATAACCTTGGCAGCACGCTGCTGCGGCATAGCGTCGCGGTCAGCGCTTCCAATCTGCGGGGGAAGATGGCTCAACAGCGCGATTTTGCGCGGCTTTCACCCGATTCCAGTATACATCCATTTCCGATAAAGTCAAGTCCTTCAGCGATTTTTCGTCCAATTTTATCAGATTTTCCATGGCAGAAAAGCGTTTGATGAACTTTTCGGTGGCATTTTTGAGCGCCTGCTCCGGGTCAATGCCGCTCAGCCGTGCCACATTGACGCAGCTGAACAGCAGATCGCCCAGTTCTTCGCCGGGATCGCGTGCGTTTTGCAGCTCTGTCAGCACCTCGTCAGCTTCCTCATGCACCTTCGGCAGCGCATCCTGCGGCGTATCCCAGTCAAAGCCGACCTGCGCCGCTTTCTTCTGCACCTTCTCCGCCCGCATGAGCGCTGGAAGACTCTTGCTCACGTCCGCCAGCACACTGCCCTGCGACATAAGCCCCTTTTCGGCTTTCTTGAGTTTTTCCCAGCTGTCCGCAACCTCCTCCGGCGTGTCGCAGTGAACATTGCCGAAGATGTGCGCGTGGCGGTAAAGCATTTTGTGGACGATGGCGGTCGTAATGTCCTGCATCGTAAATTCGTACGCCGATTCTGCAATGTCTGCATGGAACGCCACCTGCAGCAGCACGTCGCCAAGCTCGTCCGCCAGATGATCCATATCGCCCTCATCGACCGCGCCGACTGCCTCGTACGCTTCCTCAATGAGATAACGGCGGAGGGTCTGATGCGTCTGTTCGCGATCCCACGGGCACTGGCGGCGCACCTGGTGCATGATGCTCTGCAAGTCCTGAAAGCTGTACCGGGTGCGCTGCTGAAGCGGAACGGCGGGCAGATACAGGCAGACCGTGTGGTCATAGGTGTGCAGGCGGTCCATCTCCCAAAGCTGGATGTTTTGCGGCTTACGGTTCGTCTTGACGGTGGATGGGAACAGCACCGTCGGCAGCTCGTCGCCGTAAACATCGCACAGGCGCAGTTTCAGGTCACATGCCAGCGAGCGATTCCAGATTTCCGTAATCAGCAGCGGCGTTGTCGGGTCAGCGGCGGCGGTCACGGCATCCTCCGCCGGAATCGTTCGCAGCGCGCCGATGGGGGCGAGATTCCCCGGCAGCTGTGCAATACACGCATCTGCCAGCGTTACGCCCGGCAAAATGCGCAAGACCGCGTCCTGCGGCTGCTGTGCCCGAAGCTCCCGCACCGCGCCATCTGTTCCGGCATCCAGCACGGCAAAGACAACCGCGTGATGCTCCGCTTCCGCCCACAGTGCCTTCGCCATATCGCGATGCATCTCGTCGAAATCCTCATAGCGGTCGTAGTAATCATCCAGCGACATACTTTGGACGCCCGCTTCCGTCAACGCCGCGTAAACCGGGTGCTGCGCCGTGCGGAAAATCAGCCGCTTCGCTTTCTTCATCGTGTTCAGAGACTGCGCCGTCAGCAGTTCCGGATCGCCCGGCCCCAGCGACACAACGGTGATGTTCTGCTTCATGCTTCTTTCCTCACTTCTTATTTCCGCTTCCGGCGGAAGGCGTTCAAGTCCTCCTTGGTGAGTGCTTTCGTCCAAATCGCCGTGACTACGAACACCGCAACGCCGACCGCTACCTCCACAATCGTCAGCAGACGGCTGAACGGCAGGATGCGTGTCATCAGACAGACGGCCGCGCCCATCGCCAGCGCCGCAATGCCCGGACGCACCAGCCAGTCGCGCCAATTGAACTTCGTGCCGGTATACTTCATGACGTAATAGAGATTCGGAACGAGCGATACCGTGTAGCACACCAGCGACGAAATCGGCGCGCCGTGGATGTTGAAGCCCGGAATACCCACCAGCGTGTAGTTCAGCGCAATTTTGCACACAACGCCCGCAACCAGCGTGTACATGGGAATCCGCTGCTTCCGGACGCCTTGCAGAATGCTGCTCGTCGCCTGCACGACCGTGAACAGCACCACCGTCAGGCTGGAAACCATTAGCAGCGTGCTGCCGGTCATGATGTTCTCTTCGCTCAGCGACCCCTGATAGAAGAAGCGGAAAATCTGCTCGCTGAGCACGCTCATGCCGACCGAGCAGGGCAGCCCGATCAGAAACGCAAAGCGCAGGCCGAGATTCGTCTGCCGCTGCACCGCGTCCATATCCTGCACTGCCCACGCGGAGGAAATTGCCGGAACGAGCGACATGCTGACCGCCAGCGACAGCGCCGTGGGAATGTTAATCAGGCGGATGACCATGCCGCTGAACACGCCGTACGTCTCCACAGCGGTATCATGCGTCAGACCGGAGACGACGCAGCGGTTGACAAGCATCGCTGAGTCGATGAACTGCGACAAGGGCACGATGCACGAGCCAATTGTAATCGGGATGGCAATCACCATCAACTGTTCGGCAATGCGCTTGGTGGAAGCATTCTGCTCCGGCGCAAGTTGTGGAATCGCGTCGAAGCGGCTTCGGCGGCGGAAGTAAAGCAGAATCATGTACAGCAGGGCAATCCCTTCGACGATGGTTGTGCCAAGCAGTGCGCCTGCCGCGCCCATCGCCACGCCGCCCATTTGGTTGCCGATATACGCCATCGGCAGCGCCAGAAACACCTTGCCGACCTGCTCAATCAGCTGGCTGATGGCGGTCGGCACCATGTCCTGCTGTCCCTGTATAAAGCCGCGGAACGCCGACATCATGCACACAACCGCCACACACGGTGCAATCACCTGAAAGCCGATTTTGCTGTCCGGCTGATTCACGCGCGCCGCCAGAATTCCGCTGCCCGCCAGCATGATGATGGCCGCAAGGCATCCCAAAGTCGTCAGCAGCAGCAGTGCGACACGGAAAACGTGCTTGGCGCTGTGCGGGTCATCCTTCGCCAGCGCGGAGGATACCATTCGGCTGACCGCGACGGGCAGCCCGGCGGATGAGATTGTCAGCAGAAGGTTGTAGGTCGGGAAAACCGCATTGTAGATGCCCTGACCCTGCGCCCCGATAACGTACGTCAGGGGGATGGAGAACAGCACGCCGACGAGCTTGCAGATAATGCCTGCAATGCCCAGCACGGTCATGCCGCCGATAATCGACTTGGATTTGCTTGCCATTGGCTGCATCCTTTCCGTGATGAAAATACCGTACTCCATTATACGCCAGAATGCCCTCTGAATCAAGCAAAAACGCAAAAAAGGGAAGCGCGCGCTTCCCGATTTTTTACTGTTCCATCTGCCGCCCGACGATGCCCGCTGCCGTTTCCGCCACCTTCAACTCTGTATCGCCCATTTTGACGCCGTTGTCGCGGCTCATGAGCAGCACCGCGCCAATCGCTTCGCCGTCGGCAATAATCGGGCTGATGACCTGCGCCGTGTAGTTCGGGTTCTGATCTTCTTCCGTCGTCACTGCCACCATTCTTCCGCCGCTCTGCTGATTCAGGGCAACGGTCTGTCGGCTGGCAATGGCTGTCTCCAGCGCGCGGGAGATCGGCTTGTCGCCAAGCTCCTTGCGCGGCAGACCACTCGCCGCCACCACCTGATCGCGGTCCACAATCACGGCAATATGCCCCAGCGAACGGAACAGGCTCTCCGTGTAGTCCTTGGCAAAGGATGACATTTCGCCAATCGGGGAATACTTCTTGAGAATCACCTCGCCGTCGCGGTCGGTGTAGATTTCCAGCGGGTCGCCCTCGCGAATCCGCAGCGTTCTGCGGATTTCCTTGGGAATGACAACACGCCCCAGCTCGTCGATGCGGCGAACAATACCGGTTGCTCGCATGATGGTCAGCCTCCTTCAAAATCTGTTCGGGAAAGTGCATGGGCACCACCGCACAATTCGGCGGCGCGTCTGGCGATGTCTTTTCCGCCATCTGCGGCTGTGCGGTGTTACCCATGATTTCGGTGTCCGAAAAACATTTTGTGCACTTCCTGCGTTTTCATGCACGAAAATTGGAAATCACATCGTTTTTCCCGCGTGGATAGTCGAAAGGCAATTAAAAAAGCCCTGCCGCGCTGTTTGATGCGGGCAGGGACTTGCAGTTTTTGCTTGTCGTACTATTTGTGATTAAGAATGCGCCGCGAATTTTTCGTTCTGGTGAACGGGCGTGGAATGCCGCGCAGCAGCGCTGCACTAAATGAAGCTGCCGGATGCCAGAACGGAAAAAGTGCAGGTGAATCTGAAAATAGTATCAGATGAAACGGCGGCTGTTGGAATAGCGGGTGATTTGATGGCCATCCGCATCCGCAGTGAAGCCGATTCGGAACGTGCCTCTGGTCGTAATCGCGCTGGAATAGGAGAGGGTCGCAGAGTACGAAATGGTGTTCGTGGCGATTGTCGCCGGAACAGCCAGCGTTTTCACATAAACCCAGCGTCCGTTCGACTGCTGTTCCAGCCATGCGTTGGTGACAACAATGCGTCCGGCAAGGATATCCGTCATCAGAGTAAAAGTGGCAACTTTGTCCATGCCGAGCGAACAAGTGGCGGACAGGAAAGTGACATCCGCACACGGTTCTACGGAATCGTCTGCGAATGCGCAGCTCAAAAGTGCCGCAAGAACAAGCAGCACAGCGAAAATACGGCGAAGCATATGCATCATTTATTCTCCTATCTCTCTAATGATTGTGCGCAGGAGAGAAGTTACCTCTTCCTGCGACGTTCTGCCGGAAAACAGCAGAAGTTTGTCGTCGCCCTGCCATAAAGCGACGGGCTTGTTGATATTTTCCGTAATGTAGAAATTCAGTCCATCGAACTGTTGAATCGTTCCTTCATACGACTGCTCGAATGAAAGCATCATATACTGCGGATTGGAAATCAGATTGATTACACCGACGATCGTCTGCTGTGCGTCCGCCGCATTGACATACATCAGCGAAATACTGATGCCACTTCGCGTGAAATTCACATAGCGGTGCTGAAGATCCCATTGACCGTTCACCATTTCCGGGATGCCGGTTTTCCTGCCAATCAGCGCATCAAGCGCTGCGATGCTCTGCACCTCAACGGTATCGTCGGTTGGCAGCAGGGGGGCAGCGACGGCAGTTTCCAGCATTTCGATGGCGATTTCGTGGCCCGTCACGAAGTGCTGCTGTTCATCGGCGGTTGTCCAGTTTTCATACCACAGCAGCGGATGCGATACGGCAAAGGCGACGGCAATCGCCGCGGCACTGCAAGCTGCAGTGGCAATGATTTTCTTTCGCTTTTGACGCTTTCTTTCGTTTTTCTGATGTGCTGCCGCAATGTGCTGCCGGAGGGCATCCACGCGCGCGGGGGCAATCGGCTCCTGTTCACCTTGCAGACGTTCCAGCAAATCCATGCAGGTGTGGATTTTCGTTTCATCTGTCGGCGCGTCCGTTCGGGTGGCTTCCGCCTGAATGATGTTCAGCAGGCGGCGCTGCGTCTCGCGCGGCGGCAGATGACCGTAATCAATCGCTTGCAGGATGGCTTGAACCTCCTTTTCTTTTGGGTCGCTCACAAAAAAGCCTCCCTTCACTATATGATACTGCATGAGAAGGGCAAAATGGGATAAGCAGAAAAAATTTTAGGTAACACCGCACAAATGAGGTGGTCGGCTGGCGAATGGATTTTTCGTC
>ENA-OPCO01001592-OPCO01001592.1-human-gut-metagenome-genome-assembly--contig:-NODE-1592-length-14179-cov-2.590909_pt1 | contig 14179 bp, 10 predicted proteins | sample MGYA00241562_ERZ501475 | MGnify/ENA primary metagenome ERZ501475 (study PRJEB25962, sample SAMEA2042627) | human gut metagenome | biome: human gut; feature: human-associated habitat; material: faeces... | reverse complement strand
TCTGATTTTGGCAATGACCATAACAGGATGGACTTATTATGCAAGAATTAGCCGGTCATTAGTGCTTTCCATAAAAAATAATAAAACACAGTATAAATTGCAGATTTCAGCGAGTCCTTCTCTCCCGCTGATTCATTTGACAAATTCACCAAAACCTTCGCCATTTACAGCGCCGGGATTTTGTATGCTGTTAAGAAAACATTTAGGTGGAGCAAAAATTCTGTCATTTGAGCAGGTCGGATTGGAACGCGTTATTAGAATTCAGTTAGAAAACCTGAATGAATTAGGGGATGTTGTTCAAAAATCACTGATGGTCGAGATTATGGGAAAACACAGTAATATTATTTTAGTTGACGAAAAAAATACGATTGTTGACAGTATTAAACATATTAATGGATTAACCAGTTCTGTCAGACAGGTACTACCCGGGCTTGATTATTTTATACCAAATACACAACATAAAATAAATCCATATGAGGTTACTACAAATGACTGGAATGAGACTCTTTTTATAAAACCGGTTTCGATTGCAAAAATGTTATACGGCTCCTTATCCGGGTTTAGCTCATCTCTTTCCCACGAACTCGCTTATAGAAGTCACCTCGACGGAGATGCACCAACGGCTTCCTTAAACGGGAATGATAAATCGGCGTTGATGGAACAGTTTCGCAGCATAATGCAGCAAACAAAAGGAAGGGATTTTTCTCCTTGTATTGTTTTTCGAGGGGCAAAACCGATTGATTTTGGCGCTTTTTCATTTACGATGTACACAGACTGTACCTGTAAAATATATGAATCGATGTCCGAAGTGGTAGAAACCTTTTATGGAGAAAAGGATACGCTTGAGCGCATCAGACAAAAATCAATTGATTTGCGTAAATCCGTGACTAATATTTTGGAACGGAACTATAAAAAACGTGATATGCAGTATAAGCAATTGAAAAAAACAGATGGAAAAGAGAAATATAAAGTGTACGGTGAATTACTGACAACATATGGTTATCAGCTCTCCGAGACAGATACTTCGCTAACTTGTGTGAATTATTATAATAACGAAGAAATAACAATTCCGGTTGATGAAACGATGACGGCAATTGAAAATGCAAATAAGTATTTTGCCCGTTACAACAAACTAAAACGTACCGAGGAGGCCGTCAAAGAGCAGCAGGAAGAAACCGAAGAAACTATTACACATCTGGAATCCATTATGACAGAACTTGATATTGCACGAAAAGAAGAAGATTTACTAGTCATAAGGCAGGAATTAAGTGATTTTGGATATATGAAGGAAAAACGGTCAGGAAAAAAAGGAAAACCGATAAAAAAAAGTAAACCACTCCACTTTATTTCCAGTGACGGGTATGATATTTTTGTTGGAAAAAATAATTACCAGAATGACGAACTGACCTTTAAGACAGCAACCGGAAATGATTGGTGGTTTCATGCTAAAAACATGCCCGGTTCTCATGTGATTGTGAAAACAAATGGCGAAGAACCGCCGATTAAAACGTTTGAAGAAGCGGGAAGTTTAGCTGCCTATTTCTCTAAAGGAAAAGGGGCAGACAAGGTGGAAATTGACTACACACAGAAGAAAAATGTAAAAAAACCAAATGGAGGAAAACCGGGATTTGTTGTATATTATACCAATTATTCCTTAATGGCATCCTCCCATATTGAGGGAATCCGGTGCGTAAATGCCGAAGATTCCGTATTTCTTGAAAGGAGTTATGTGTAATGGCAGTCAAAATGGACACACATATTCACACGTCATTTTCAACAGACAGCGAAACAGATATGCAGGAACAGATTTTAACTTCTTACAAAAAAGGCTTAGAGGGAATCTGCATTACCGACCATATGGATTACAATTTCCCAGAATCTGCGCTGGAACATCCGGTTGACGGAATTCCGTTCTGTTTTGATTTGGATGATTATTTTAAGCGTATTCATACACTGCAAAAGACTGCACCACTCTCTGTCTATACCGGTGTGGAGTGTGGTATGCAGCTTATTACTGATGTAGTGGATAAAAATAAAGCCTTATGCCAAGATAAAGAGTTTGATTATATTATTGGCTCACTTCATTTGGTTGACGGAAAAGATCCATACTATCCCTCATTTTGGGAAAATCAAGAACCAGCCGAGTGTATTCAAACGTATTTTGAAAAGATTTATGATAATATAACAACATTTCATGAAATGGATTCTTTGGGACATCTGGATTATATCGTCCGGTATGCACCGACAGATTACAAATACCAGCCGGAGCAATTTAGAGAAATTTTAGAAGCTATTTTGCAAACGCTGATTCAAAAAGACCTTGCACTTGAAATTAATACTTCCGGATTTAAGACACCTCTTTCCCGTCAAAATCCACATGAGAAAATTATTGAATGGTACTTAGCACTTGGCGGCGAAATGGTAACGATTGGTTCAGATGCTCATTCTCCTGAATTTTTGGCGTTTCATTTTGATGAAGTGGCAGTCCTATTAAAAAAATACGGAATCCGTCAATATACAGTGTTTGAAAAACGGACTCCGGTATTTTATGATATTTAATGCCTGTTATTTTCGAGAAAAATATGATATTTGGCGTTTAAATTTCTGTTTTTTTCAATTATTTCTTTTAATGCATCTACTGTTCTATCAATTTCTTCCTTCGTTGTATGGGAAGAAAGGGTAAAACGGACAGTTCCTCTTGCCAAACTGCCGGTTAATCCAATTGCTTCAATTACATGAGAGGTGATGGATTGACCAGCGTTGCAGGCGGAGCCGGCAGAGACGCAAATTCCTTCCATATCTAACAAAATAACAATCGTTTCTCCATCGACAAAAGAAAAACTTATATTGATGTTATTAGGAAGGCGTTTTCTTCTTGAGCCATTCAAATGACAATAAGGAATTTCCTGCTCTATTCGGTGAATCATGTAATCACGTAATTGCGACATCATATTTGATTTCTCCATTAAGATTTCGTTTACTAATTGAGCCGCTTTTCCCATACCAACAAGAGCAGGAACATTTTCTGTACCGGCGCGGAGTCCGCTCTCTTGTTTTCCACCGTGATGGAAGGAAGGCAAATTCACTCCTTCTCGTATATACAAAAATCCGGCACCTTTTGGGCCATAAAATTTGTGTGCACTGGCACTTAATAAATCTACATTCATTTTTGTGATGTCAATCGGAATCTGTCCATATGCCTGAACGGCGTCAGTATGAAAAACAGCCCTGCTGTTTGCTTTTACAAGTGATGCAAGCTCAGGAATTGCCTGAATTGTGCCAATCTCATTATTTGCAGTCATAATGGATACCAAAATGGTATCTTTACGCAATGCCTGCAGCAATTTCTCCGGTTTTATAAACCCCTGTTCATCCACATCTAAATAGGTAATTTCAAAACCTCTTTCTTCCAAATAGGCACATGTATTTAATACGGCATGATGTTCTATTTTTGAAGTAATAATATGATTTCCGTTCTTTTTGCATTGCTCGGCAGTGCCGATGATTGCCCAGTTATCTGATTCCGTTCCACCCGAGGTAAAATAGATGTTTTGCGGGTTGGCACAATTAAGCGTTTTGGCAATTCGCTTTCGTGCCGTTAATAATGCAGACTTATTAGCGACACCTAAGTCATATACACTGGATGGATTTCCGTAGGAATCCTTTAAATAAGGCATCATTTCTTCTAACACTTGTTCTGAAAGAGGCGTGGTGGCGGCGTTATCCAAGTAAATCGTCTGACTCATACCTCATACCCTCTCTCTTGTATCTATCACTATATCTTATGCATTATTCGACAGATTGTGACAAATTACATTAGCGAATGGTAATTTTATGATAGGAACGCTTACCGATTCCGTTTTTTCGTACAATTTCTTCACTGTGAACTTCCTGCTCAGGCTCAATCTCTTCTGGCGGAACAGTAAAATCAACAGCCTCCGGTGTATCGGACGCTTCAAACGTATTGAATGTTTGCGGTGCTTCCTCCATGCTTGTAGCAACTGTTTCAATAATTGGTTTGGAATCATCTTTCCACTGATTTTCTAAATCATGGATTGTTGGAACTTCATCATATTCACTGATATTTGAATACTGGTCATCCAAAGGAATACTAACCGGCTGAATATCAAAATCAAATTTTGGTTTCTGATATTTGGGCAGGGTGCTTTTGGATGGCTTAAGAGGCAGTGCTTCAGATAATTCTACCTTTTCTTCATCGCGCTCAATTACATCCGCCATATCTTCCTGGGCACTCTCGTTCATACGTTTAATCGGTTCAGCCATATCCAGACGGTTAAGTAAATTACTTAACTGTTCCTCTTCTGTCTGTGCCGATAAGTAAGTATTTTCAACCAGTGCATCCGAAGGAGTTTCTGGCTCTTCTTCAAGAACGGAATCCCGTGTCTGTTCCGGTTCCTGCAGTTGTTCTGTTTTCTCCGGTTCCGGCTCTTCTTCAATTTCCATCTGTTTTTCTATAAATTCTTCCGGCATCGTCCACTCAGGAATCTCATCTTTCATTTTTCCTAAGGTTTTCAAGATAAGATTTTCCTTTTCTTTCGCTTCTTTGTGCGGTAACGCCTCTTTTGGTTCCGGTACAGGTTCTGGTTTTTCTTCGCGTTTAGGTTCTTCACTCTTTGTTGCAGTTTCCAAATTTTTTGTTTCCAAATCTTCTGTCTCGGCATTTTCCGGTTCAAGCATTTCTGTTTCATTTTTTTCTGTTTCCGGCAGAATTTCTTCCGGCAAAAGGATATTACTGAATCCGTAGCCGGTTAAAATTGGCAGAAAACATGTAATGCAGTAAAAAATATTTGTGTGTTCAGAGCACAAAATATAATAACATACAGCTGCAAAAAACGTGATAAGAACCGGACCAATAAACGAAAAACGATTTCGAATAGCATAATATCCGGCTAAAACAGAAAAGAAGAAGAAAAGCAGCACAAACACACCGTTTGAAAATGGTGCAAAAAAGTAAAATAATGGTTTCGCATATTTTAAAAGAATGTAATCTACCATGGTACGCCAGCCATCCAATGGAAGGGATGCATCTTTAACAAAAGTTATATTTGTAACAATTGTTTTTTAAAAAAAAAACAATACTGCTAATATGCCTGCCGTAAATACAAGAAAATAAACGGCGCATAAACTACCTTTTGAAAAAATGGATGGATTCGGATTTTTTTGTCCGGCAAAAAACAAAGCCAGAAAACACCCCAAAAATAAAACGGTTACAAGTGGATTGATTCGAACAGCAAATGCGAAAACCACGCCAAGAAACAAAGCACCGAAAACGCAGGAAAAAACACTTGTTTTCTCTCCGAATCTTAAAGCCTTTAACCAAATCAAAAAACAAAGATATGGAATTAAAAAGCTAAACATATTCAGCGTCATCTGCTCCTGAAGATACTGTGCCTGATTCAGATAAATAACTAAATAAATACTGCTTGCAAAACTGATAATTCCACAAATCCGTCCACTGCAGAGACGTCCAATTGCATAAATGCATAAAGTCAGTACCAAAGATGTAGCAGCTGTTTTCCATCCGTAAACCAGGTTCTGCCACAAGAAAAGACCTACGCCGACAAGAACAACAATAATCGTCTCTAAAATAATAGAAATAGGACGACTATTCTCGGCAATAATTAACCATTTTTTTTGTTTTATAAAGTACGCGGCAATTAGAAAAAGCAGTACGCCAAAAACAACGCCTCCTACCAGAAAATATCTATTTTGAGAATTGGTCATAACCAAATTGATAATCTCAAACATGCTTAAAAGTGCGACCGGTAAGTAAAAAAGGGCACACACAATACGAAAAACATTTCTTTTTAATAACACAGGTATCTCTCCTTTTGTACATAAACATTCCTATTTATCATACTATAAAATAATGATTTTAACAACATTTTTTCGTGATTTGACACATATATTAATAAAAAAAGAATGAGGTGTGCGGTGAAAGACCAATTATTAAAGGGAACAATGATTTTAACAATCGCCGGATTTGCCACAAGAGTTATTGGCTTTTGCTATCGAATTTTTCTTGCCGGTGAATTAGGGGAAGTAAATTTAGGAATTTACCAATTAATTTTTCCGGTCTATTCGATTTGTTTTACAATTTATGCCGCTGGCATCCAGACAGCTGTATCACAGTTGATATCGCATCAGCCCAAAAAAAATCATGGACAAATTATAAAAGCCGGTATTACACTTTCTCTTTGTCTGGCAGTCATTTTGTCGTTTAGCCTTTTTTCTTTCCGCACAGTAATTGCACATTCTTTTTTAGGTGCAGATAAAACGGCACCGCTTCTTTTTGTTTTGGCTTTTATCTTTCCTTTTTGTGGTGTCACTTCCACAATCAATGGATATTTTTACGGAAAAAACAATGCCAAGATTCCGGCTGTCACACAGATTATTGAGCAGTTAGTCCGGGTTGTTTTTGTTGTCTCTTTCTGCTTTTACGATTTGCTTCCGGTTTCGTCTCTTATTTTGTCCGTAGCCGGACTTGTCATTGGTGAACTGGCAAGCAACTTTTATAATATGTATCATTTGATAAAAGAGTCTTCCTTTACCCATTTATTTTGTCAAAAAGCTCAGTTTGGTAATGTGATTCGTATGGCACTGCCACTTACCGGCACAAAACTAATTATTGCACTTCTTGGCAGTGTAGAATCAGTTTTCATTCCGCCGATTTTATGCAGGGCAGGTTCTTCTTTAGAAGATGCACTGGCAATTTATGGGATTTTGACAGGTATTGTGCTGCCTTTTATTCTTTTTCCGGGAACCATTACAAACTCACTTTCTGTTCTTTTACTGCCCGCCATATCCAGAGCAAGTGGCAAAAAAGATAATCACCATGTGCGGCAGACAACTTCTGTTACAGTCCGTTATTCCCTACTGCTTGGCGTGCTCACCTGTGCTGTCTTTTTAAATTATGGAATGGACCTTGGACAATTTGTGTTTCACAGCGAAAATGCCGGAAAACTTTTGACGCTGCTTGCTTTTTTATGCCCATTTCTATATGTGACAACAACTTTAGGCAGCATTATCAATGGACTCGGGAAAACGGTAATCACTTTTGCTTTTACCGTAATTGGTCTTATCATTCGAATTGGCTGCCTGTTTTTTCTGGCTCCTGTTTATGGAATCTTTGGTTATCTGTTCGGACTTTTATGCAGCCAGATTGTCATCTGTTTGTGTCATGGAATCTACCTGATGAAGAAAACACACATTACCATTCAGGTTGCAAAATATTTTGTCTGGCCTTTTGTCTTTCTTGTGAGCCTTCTCTATATTAGTAAAATATTCTGCCGTAACCTGATTCATTTAACAAATCAGCCTTATTTATCGTACTTATTGCTGATTCCGGTTCTTTTTGCATCCTTTTTGTATTTTTATCAATGTGGCTTGATTTCCAAAAAGGATATTAAGCTTTTTCGTTAGCCTCTTCAATCATCTGAGCAAGTGTGGCTTCCTCAATAATCGGAACCGAAAGTTCTTTTGCTTTTTTATTTTTAGAGGACTGGGAAGTAATATCATTATTCACCAGATAACTGGTGTTTTTGCTGACACTTCCTGCCACTTTTCCACCGAGCGATTCAATCATGTCTTTGCACTGATTACGGTTATCAAATGTATTTAATGTCCCTGTAATAACAAAGGTAAGGCCGGCAAATGGCTGATGCTCTTTTTTCTCCGGATAAGAAACAATAAGCAGGTCATCTAAATTCTTTAACTGTTCCTGATTGTTTTTATCTGCAAAGTACCGGACAAAAGACTTTGCTAATACCTCACCAATGCCATCCACTTTAAGCAGGTCTTCTCCTGTTATTTCCTGCATCTTTGTAATCGGATACGGATATTTTTCGGCAATAAGTTTTGCCATACTTAAGCCAATGCCTTTAATGCCAAGGCTGTATAGTAAATTTGCAAGTGGTATTTGTTTTGCCTTTTCAATAGACTCAATGAGATTGTCGTAGGATTTTTCACCAAACCCTTCCATCTCAACAATTTTATCCTGATATTTTTCTAAATAAAAAATGTCTGTCAATGAATGAATCATGCCATCTGCTACAAATTTTTCAAGTGTGGATTCTGATAAGCCGTCGATGTTCATAGCATTACGACTTACAAAATGTGTCAGCAGTTTTATTTTCTTTGCATAACACTCTTTATTGGGACAGAGCAAAAAGACAGAACCGTGTTCCTGCTCTAATGTTGTAGACGCACCGCAGACCGGACATTTATCAGGAATTACGCACGTTCCGCTCTGTGTTTTGTTTTCCTGTATCTGAGGAATAATCATATTGGCCTTATAGACTAATATTTTATCACCAAGTCCCAATTTCAGTTCTTTCAAAATGCTTACATTATGAACACTGGCACGGGAAACAGTGGTTCCTTCTAATTCAACAGCATCAAAAACGGCAACCGGGTTAATCAAGCCAGTACGTGAAGCACTCCATTCAATTTCCCGAAGCGTCGTTTCTGCCAGTTCATCCTGCCATTTAAATGCAATCGAATCATGAGGAAATTTAGCTGTACGTCCAAGTGTAGCACTATAGGCAACATCATCAAAAGTCAATACCAAACCATCACTTGGCAAGTCGGACTGCTTTACATAATTTGAAAAATAAGTTATCATGTCTTCTATGTTTGAAGCAGAAACTTCACGGTAAGGTGCCACTTCAAAACCCTGTTTCACAAGCCAAACTAGTCCCTCTTTTTTCTTTGTAAATGAAATCTCATCACCAATTGAAATAATATTATAGGCGTAGAAATGCACACGGCGTTTTGCCGTAATCTCGTTATTTAACTGTCGTACGCTTCCACTGCAGAGATTTCGCGGATTTTTATACTGTTCTTCTACATTTTCCTGCTTATTTAATTCTTCAAAATCGGAATATCGAATCAAAGCTTCACCACGAACAATTAAAGTGCCAGTATACTGAATACGTCCCGGTATATTTACAAACGTTTTTGCATTATTCGTGATGACTTCTCCTATTTCACCATTTCCACGTGTCAATGCTTTTACTAATTCACCGTTTTCATAAGTCAAAATAATACTCAGACCATCTAATTTCATTGACAAAAGACCTTGCTCGTTTCCAAGCCATGCAACCAAATCCGCCGGTTCTTTTGTTTTATTCAGAGAAAGCATTGGCTGAACATGCTGCTCTTTTGGAAGTTCACTAATGGTTTCATATCCGACATGAATGGTTGGGCTGTTATTCATTGTAATGCCTGTTTCTTTTTCCAATGCAAGCAGCTCATCATAAAGTTTATCATATTCAAAATTTGACATCACTTCACCCTGCCCCTGATAATATACTTTGGCAGCTTGGTTCAAACGTGAAATTAATTCTTTCATGCGGGATACATTTTCCATTATTCTGCTTCTCCTTTATTCTGTGCCAGATTTTTCAATGTTTTTATTTCGGATGGTGTCAGCTCACGCCATTTACCGACAGGGAGCGAACCAAGTTCAATATTCATAATCCGGATTCTTTTTAAACTGGTGACACGATAGTCAAAATATTCACACATTCGACGAATTTGACGGTTTAATCCCTGCGTTAATGTAATGTAGAAGCAGTCTTTTCCCATTCGGCGTATCTTGCATGGTCTGGTTATTGTATCTAAAATCGGTACCCCCTGCGCCATTGCCTGCAATACAGAATCCGTAATTGGTTTATTTACATGAACAATATACTCTTTTTCGTGATAATTGCTTCCCCGTAAAACATCGTCCATCAATTGTCCGTTATTGGTAAGAAGCAATAAACCGGTAGATTCTTTATCCAGTCTTCCTACCGGATAAATCCGCTCCGGGAAATTCAAGTAATCAATTACATTATTCTTATCTATTTTGCTTGTCGTGCACACAATACCGGCAGGCTTGTGAAATGCAAGAAGATATTCTTTTTGGCAAGGAGTAATTGTTGTATGATGAACCATTACCGTATCGCCGGGCATCACTTTTGTTCCCATTGTTGCCAAAGTACCGTTAATCCATACTTCCCCTTTTTCAATCAGCCGATCAGCTTCTCTTCTGGAGCAGTAGCCACACTGACTCATATATTTATTAATTCGCGTACCTGTTTCCTGCATAGTTTTATCATCCTTTATTCTCTTTACTTAGGAATAAAATGGTACGTCTGACGATTCAAACGTACCATCTTTGTAATTCATTTTCTTTTGTCAGTTTGCTGCTGGTGCACTACTACTTGCACTCGGAACGGAACTTGGTGCCGTACTCGGAGCAGTGCTTGGAACTGCGGTTCCATTACTCGCAGCTGATGCTGCCGGTGATGCGGAAGAACTTTCACCATTTGCTGCCGCTTTAATCTCTTTTTGCATTTTCTGATAATACTGTTTAAAGGTGGCATCCTTTTCCAATATATCGGACATGCTTTTGTTTACTTCCTGCTTCAATTTCTGAATTTCTTCGTTCTTATCTGCCAGGTTAATAAACTCCACTTCGGAATTGTCCAAAGCACTAAAGTAAATGACATACTTTCCTTCGGATGTTATTTTAACATAATACTTGGTCAAACAAGGAACCCAGCTTTCAATATTCTTTAACTTCATGTTATACTTTACATAAACACGATACGAATCCATTTCCTCATTTTTAATGCAATAACAATCAAAATCCTTATAGTTTTCCACATAACTGGCTAATATCGTATAGCGATCTTTTGGAATTCTGCTTGGATCACTGACTAACTCGCTTAAAGCGTCCATATTGACGGACTTTTTAGCATTAAAGTAATTTTCAATCAGTTTATTAATGTCTTTGTTCTCGTTTAAGTTCAAATCTGCTGTCTGTGCATTCTGATTCGGACTTCCGTTATCCAAAAAGACAAGTGCTACAAATCCAAGTGCCATAACAACAATGGATGCAATGATGACCATTTTCTTATATTTTAATTTCATAGTATATTCCAGCTTTCTATTGTAATTCGTTTTACCCTATAACAGTATAGCAATTTTTGGTGTCTTTGTCTATTCTTTTAAGCTATTTTTTATCTGCTTAAGCTCCTCTATGGAGAATGAATAATTGGAATTACAAAAATGGCAATGCAGTTCAATTGATTCACCATCTTTTATAATATCATCCAATTCCTTACTTCCAAGACTTACAAGAGCACGCTCCATACGCTCCTTCGAGCAGTTACAGTGAAAGCAAACCGGAAGTTTTTCTTCTGACAGTTCCACCTCAAAGCTATCTAAAATTGCCGCAAGAATCGATTCCGGAGAATGGCCTTTCTCGAACAAGGTTGTTACCGGTTCAATGGAGGCTAAACGCTTTTCCAATATTTCGATGGTTTCTTCCTCAACATCCGGCATAAGCTGAATGATATAACCACCAGCCTGCGCAACGGTATTGTTTTTATTCATCAGCACACCTAATGCTACCGATGATGGAGTCTGCTCCGATGCTGCAAAATAATATGTGAGATCCTCTGCAATTTCCCCGGAAACCAACTGCACCTGTCCGGAATACGGCTCTTTCATGCCGATATCCTTAATTACCGTTAAAACGCCTAAATCAAGTGCACCTCCAACATCCAGCTTGCCATCTTTTCTGGCAGGAAGAGATACCACCGGATTTACTGCATAGCCTTTTACATGCCCAAAAGCATCTGCTGTTACTGTAAGTCCCTGCACCGGTCCGCTGCACTGAATCTGCAGTGTCAATAAATCTTTCTCCCCCTTCATCATGGCACCCATCATAGCACCACCGGATAATAATCTGCCAAGTGCCGCGGTAATGACAGGGCTTGTTTGATGACGGCTTCTTGCCTCTTCTACTAAATTTCTTGAAGTAATGGCAAAACAGCGAATTTGACCATTTGCCGCTGTACCACGTACGATATAATCCTTTTTGTTCTCCATGTAATCTCTCCTTTTAAGCCAGAGTCTAATGCATAAAAAGAATGCACCTGGAGGGATTCGAACCCCCGACCAAAGGCTTCGGAAGCCTCTACTCTATCCACTGAGCCACAGATGCATTACTCATCTATTATATATCAATGGATTCGACTTTGTAAAGTGTTTTTTACATATAAAACGATTTTTCCTTATGGTCATAATAGTAGGCACAATCGGACAAAATTTCCTCCTCTTTTACATGATTTTCATTGATTTCTTTTACCATATCGGATAATTTTGATAATGACAAGGAACCATCTTCTGCCGGCATAATAATCAGTTCATGAATACTGCTTGGAATCACATATAAATCCGTACCCAGTTTTTCTGCCAGTCCATCCAGTAATCCATGATATAACAATACAGATGCACCATTAATCTGATACTTATTTGTCATAATATGCATCGGAATAGGCTTATTGGAATCCCCGGCAGGTTCAATTGCGCAGTTAATCTCTCCCATAAGCAATTCCAGCGTGTGTTCCATCGTATCAATTACCGGAGGCAAAAGAATTGGTGTGTTTTTTTCGGCAATAATATAGAGTGATTTTGCGGAAAGTCCCCATTTTCCTGCCAATTCGTTTGTTACGCAGATTGATTCCATACCTTCTTTCGATACATGATGAATGATATAAAAAACTACCGCCATATTCAGGAAAGGAAGATGTGGTACCGATTCCAAAAATTGTTTATTCCTCTCTTTTGAAACAAGCCGGTATGTTATTTTGTTGCTGCAATCGGATAATTCGGCAGAAAATTCCTGATATGCTTCTATCTTATCCTCAAAATCGTGCATCTGCTCATAAATATGACTTGCTGTTTCGGAGATTGTTGTTCTTCCATGTTCAAATTCAGAGTAAAAATTGTCCAGATAAATTGTAGGTGATACCGTCCCTTCGATTTTTTTCAAAAGAATGGCATACCGTTTTGTATCATTGTTTTTCAGCAAAACACTGCCCTCTAACTGATACTGCTCCGGTGAAAAATAACGATACAGTTCTTCAATCAATTGTTCCATAAAATCTTGTTTTGTCATAATGACTCCCTTCCCATTATTATAACCCATCACCGTGTAACAAAAATTGTATCAGAAAAAAGATGGATTTGCAAGGATTGTTTGACGCTATTTTTGGCGCATTACGACATAAAAAGAAGCCAGCCTTTTTTGAGGCTGACTCCTAAATCGTTATTCATTTAATTGATTAAACAATTCCCTGAGCTGTCATAGCTTCAGCAACTTTCTCAAAACCAGCGATGTTAGCACCTACAACATAGTTTTTCTCAAAACCATATTTCTTTGAAGCATCATCACAAGCATGGAAAATATTAACCATGATACCCTGAAGTTTTGCATCAACTTCATCAAAGGTCCAGCTAAGTCTCTCGCTGTTCTGGCTCATCTCAAGTGCAGATGTAGCAACACCACCGGCGTTAGAAGCTTTACCAGGTGCAAACAGAACACCGTTCTCCTGAAGATATTCAGTAGCTTCCAAAGTAGTAGGCATGTTAGCACCCTCAGCAACAGCGATAACGCCGTTAGCAACCAATGCTTTTGCATCATCTAAGTGCAATTCGTTCTGAGTTGCACATGGAAGAGCAACATCACATTTAACAGACCAAACGCCTCTGCCTTCATGATACTCAGCGCTCTTTCTAGCTGCTGCATACTCAGTAAGACGTGCTCTCTTAACTTCTTTTACTTCTTTCAAAAGTTCAACATCGATTCCTTCCGGATCATAAATCCAGCCGGTAGAATCCGAAACGGTAACAACCTTTGCACCAAGCTGCTGAGCTTTCTGTGTTGCGTAAATAGCAACGTTACCAGCACCGGAAACAACAACTGTTTTACCAGCCAAATCATGTCCGTTGCATTTCAACATTTCCTGTGTATAGTACAAAAGACCATATCCGGTAGCTTCTGTACGAGCGAGAGAACCACCGTAAGTAAGTCCTTTACCTGTCAGAACACCTTCATACAGGTTGCGGATTCTCTTATACTGTCCGAACATATAACCGATTTCACGTCCACCAACACCGATATCACCGGCAGGAACGTCTGTATCTGCTCCGATATGTTTGCAAAGTTCTGTCATAAAGCTCTGGCAGAATGCCATAACCTCACGGTCTGATTTACCTTTTGGATCGAAATCAGAACCACCTTTACCGCCGCCAATCGGGAGTCCGGTCAGGGAGTTTTTGAAAATCTGCTCGAAACCAAGGAATTTAATGATACCAAGAT
>ENA-OPCO01001572-OPCO01001572.1-human-gut-metagenome-genome-assembly--contig:-NODE-1572-length-14301-cov-4.537063_pt1 | contig 14301 bp, 10 predicted proteins | sample MGYA00241562_ERZ501475 | MGnify/ENA primary metagenome ERZ501475 (study PRJEB25962, sample SAMEA2042627) | human gut metagenome | biome: human gut; feature: human-associated habitat; material: faeces... | reverse complement strand
GGGCTCTGCCCTTGACTCCCGATAGGGGGTTGCTCAAAGTTGAACACTCGCCGCTAAATTATAGTTTTCCCTCACAAGCAACGTTCCGCCTCTAAACAACAATTTATCACTCCATGCAGCTCGAAATCCAAACACAACATACACAAGTTTCCCGATCACACTAATCACCCAATTAACCTAAACAAAACTAATTGCCACCATTAACTTATTTAATATCCACAATTTCACGCGCGATTTTCATATGTTTATCACATTGACACAACCTTGAAATAGGGCTATAATTATAGTAGCTAGGGCAAGCCCGCCCTATTCAGGAAGTCCCGATTCTTCGGGCATGTATGGAGGAACACTATGATAAACTTTAAGAAAGCCGCAGCCGGCGTCCTCGCAGCAGGTATGATCCTGTCGCTGACCGCCTGCGACGAGGAGTCCGGAACTACAGTAAGCGGCTCCGGAACAAGCAACGCGGCTCCCGACGCCAACGCAAACGCCGTTGTCACCACCCCGCTCGTAACCACCACCTACGACACAGACCCCGCCGTTATCGACGCCGCTAAGGAGGCTTCCGCAAGCCTCGACAACCCCGACCTGAAGGTCGACAAGCGCATCAAGTGGATGGCGTGGTGGGATATCGACGAGACCACCGCGGCAGCCGAGATGTTCAAGAGCGTCTACGGCGTTCCTGCTGCCGGCGACGACCCCTCCCGCGAGGGCAGGATCTTCGAGTACATCAACGTAGCCTACGGCGAACGCTACGACAAGCTGGCTACCGCTATCCAGTCCGGCGACTCCCCCGACCTGTTCCCGTTCGAGATACGCGACTTCCCCTACGGCGTTATCAAGGGCAGATACCAGCCCGTTGACACCATTCTGAACCTGGAAGGCTCCAAATGGGACGGCGCCCGCGACGTACTCAACCAGTTCCGCCTCAACGGCAGATACTACTGCGCTATCTACGAGATATCCTTTGATTCCCTGCTTTACTACCGCAAGAGCGTCCTCGAGGGCGCAGGTCTGAAGGACCCCCGCACCCTGTTTGAGAACGACGAGTGGACCTGGGATACGTTCCTCGACATGGCAAGACAGTTCCAGCAGTCCGGCGACGGAAAGTACGTTATCGAGGGATACAACCCCGAGAACGAGTTCGTTGTTTCCACCGGTACGCCCATCATCGAGAACGACGGCACAAAGCTCATCAACAATATGAATAACGCTAACGTAGAGCGCGTTATGGATCTGCTCTCCACCCTCCAGAAGGAGAACCTCCGCTACCCGCTGCACGAGCTCAACGGCTGGTCGGTCAACCCCAAGGCGTGGGCGCAGGGCGATATCCTGTTCTACGGCAACGGCGGCACCTGGGAGTTCGAGGGCGATTCCGGACTTAACAAGTTCGCACAGCGCTTCGGCTGGAACGACGACGAGATCTGCGTAGTTCCCTACCCCCGCGACCCGCAGGCAGATAAGTACTACCACTTCATGAAGCAGGACGCTATGATGTGGTGCAAGGGCTCCACGAACGACGCAGGCGTTGCCGCATGGATCGACTGCTCCGTTACCTCCTCGCTCGACCCGGCAGTTACCGCCGCTTCCAAGCAGCAGAGCAAGGATAAGAACGGCTGGACCGACTACAACCTCGACTTCATTTACAGCCAGACCACCCTGGACGGCACCAGCAAGCTCACGCCTATCTTCGATTTCAAGAACGGCATAGGCACCGACGTAGCCGACGCAGGCAAGGCTGAGTCCCCGGTTGAATCCCTCACCAAGACGGTATTCCTCACCGGCGAAAAGACCTACACTCAGCTCCGCGAGGAGAACTTCGCCACCATCGACACACGTATCAACGAGCTTAACGACGCTATTTCCAAGCTGTAATCAAGCGTTTCCGGCCTCATAGAAACTACCCGGCGCCATCTCGGTGCCGGGTCTTAGACCGTCGAAAAAGTCACTAAAGTGACTTTTCCGCCGAAACATCCCAGCCGCGCGCACGTCTTGGCGGCTTTGCCGCCAACCCGCACACTTGCTGGGATAGAAGTGTTTTTTGCCTCGGCAGAGCTGAGGCAAAAAACGGATTACAAACGCCTGCTCCGCAGGCAAAATTGACTTTTTCGACAAGCTGACCCGGTGCCATCACGGTGCCGGGTCGTTTTTACAGTTTTTTCAGCGCGGCGGTTATCTCAGCCTCAACGTCGTCCTTCAGCGAGCGTATACGCACAAGGCGGCCGCCGAAGATCGCGTTCTTCAGCGCGTCGTTCTTCTTTGCGCGCTCGGATTCGTGGCTGCGGTCGTCAAGCTCTATCATCAGCACGATGTTCATGTCGTAGTCGCACAGCAGGAAGTCCACGTGCTTCGAGCGTATCTTGTTGAACCACTTCTGCCAGTCCTTCGTGCCCTTCTTTATCGACACGATGTCCGCTACGCGCACCTTCGGGCATATCTGAAGCTCCAGCTTGTCCGCGATGGGCTTCAGAATGCGGTAAAACGCCCGCTCGCGCTCTGTCAGTATAGTTTCGTTCAGCTCGTAGGGGAGCTTCTCGTGCAGCCGTATGTATATCCATATCAGTATGGCAAGGGCGACTATACCAAGCCCCAGCCACAAAACCCAGTTATTCAGATTTATTTCTGACCAGTTCATGCAGTACCTCCGGAACGATGTAAAATAGAATTATACCACATTCGCCGGGGCATGTCAAGTGATTTTCCGGGTCAGTTTACTTCAGGACGCGGGGTATTTCGCTGTAGGCGTACCTCGACCAGAGATACCAGTTGTCCCCGTCGCCGTACATAAGCCAGCACGCCTTCGGAAATCCTCCGCCTGGCAAGCTGTACCAGACATCCGGGTCAAGCTGACCTATTGCCATGTCGTCAATGTACCCCTCCCCGCGGAACTCTGCGTTGATGTCCACCAGCCACGATTCCCAGGACATTTCCCAAGTCTGGAGGCTGTTCCAGGGAGACAGCGCGCAGCCGTCCTCCCCCGCCGGAGCCTCCATGGCGCGCCCGAGTATCTCCGAGGTTACACCGCGGTACTCCAGCACGGTGAAGCTGCGGTTCGTATCCTCTCCGGTGAGGAAATCAAGGTACTTTTCCGTGAGTATATCAAGCGCCTCCTGCTGCGGGAGCGAGCCGTCGCAGCTTACCACCGCCGGGCATGTCGAGATAGTGTACTCCCCGGAGAGCTGCTCCGGCGGGAGCGTGAATCCCGCGCCCGGAGTGAGCATGCAGCGCTCATCGGTGTGACCCAGCGGGCTGAGATAGAATCCGTCCTGCTCGCCGCGCCTGCCGATGGTGTAGTACTCGCAGCCGGCGGCGCTGTCGGCGGAAAATCCGTTTATGCCGTAGTATGTCTGCGGCATGGAGGTATACCCTGCCTGCTCCTGCGGATTCGCAGGGTCGAATTCAAACGTGCCGTCCGGGGCGGCTAGGGTCTGAGGAGCTTCAATTATGTCCTGCTCCACGCCGCTGACTGTCAGCCCTATGTACATGCGGGTGCAGTATATTTTCCCGCCGTCGGAATACGCGTCGTCGGCGAGCAGCCACACGCATACGTCGTCCAGGGCGTAGGGGCTGAGGGTCATTTTTACGCTGCCCTCTCCCTTCGCAGGAACCTCTGACAGCTCCAGCTCCGGATAATCCGAGCGGTTCCAGGGCGCTTCGTAGTCCGTGACTCCCAGCATTTCCGCAATAGTCGGGGAGGATCCCGCAGCGTCAGCGGAAACTGCCGAGGTCTCCGGTCCGGACTGCTCCGCGGTTGTCTGCGCATGTGCGTTGTCCTCCGCCGGTGAATCAGCGCCGGTCTGCGCTGAACCGCTGCACCCGGTCAGAAGCGCCGCAGCGACTAGTAATGTTATGAGTTTCGTATTTTTCATATGATCACCCTCCTTGCCTTTAATGACAGCCGCACGGAATAAAGGTTACATCAGCGCCGTGAAATTCACCGAAAAAACCACTCCGGCGAAGAACGACGCCAGATTCGCGCAGATGGCGTAGAAAACCGCCCGCACCTTGCCATTTTGACGGCTGTACTTCCCGATGAACGCGCTGTAGAAAACAGCCTCGAACGTTACCACGATCAATTCTCCGAACATGTACGCGAACAGGAATAGCAGGAAGCCGTACCGGATATTGACCAGAGCCAGTATCATGTTCAGCATCACCTGAGTAGCGAGGTTGACCGCCGCGAAGAACAGCAGCGTTTTCTTTTCCCAGTAGCCGAAGATCAGAGCCACGACAAGCTCCACCGCAATAGTGATGAGCACCCGCGCCGCGAATTCCAGCAGCCATATTCCGACATTATAAGACTGCTTGATGTACAGCAAACTGTCGGAGCGTGAGAGGTCGGCGGTGAAATAGCTGTTGAACACATAGGTGCGGCAGATATCGCTTGCGATCACCCTGCCGCTGTCCGGGAAGTACGCCAGCACTATGAAGTCATCTGGCGGCAGGTAGGTCATCTCAACATTCTCCCGGCTGACGTCCCACAGCCTGTTGAAGAGCGCGTAGCCGTCCGGTGCGGATCGTCCGGCGTAGTCCGCGAACGCGCGCACCGCTTCCTGCTCCTGCGGGGTGAGTTCCCCGAACCACTCGGTGCTGTAGGCGTCCTCAGTCACAAGTTCCCCGAGCGAAGGCTGAAAACTCCCGCGTGCAAGAATCGCAGAATAGCAGGTCTGACCGCCTGCATTGCGGAAGCTTATACTCACGCTCGGTTTGGGCCCGAAATCTGCTGCGGCGTTCAGCGGAATCGCCAAAAACAGCGCCATGCTGAATAACAGCGCGTAGATTATCCTCAGTTTCTTCATGCTGCCGCCTCCTGTATCAGCCGATTTTGTTTGCAGCTTAATTATAGCATATTTTTTTCTGACAGTCAATTACAGAGCGGTGACAATATGGTAACAATTCGGTAACAGACATAACCGAATTGTAATTATTGCTTGACTTTTATGGGTTGCTTTGTTATAATAAAAATTGGAAGTTTTTATATTTAAAAAGGAGGAAACTTATTGTGAAGCTGCTGCAAAAATTCGTTTCACTTTTCTCGGCTGCCGCGATGCTGTCAACGGCTGTGAGCCTCGGCGCCCGGGCTGAGGTTTCAGGCTCTGAAAACGACGCCCCGGAGGTTATCACGCTTGTAGCTGATGGCGACGCTTCTGAGTACGGCTATGTTCACTACAAGTACATCGACGAGAACGGCAACGAGGTAACGCCAAACCTTACCCCGACCGGGACGCTCGCCTATCACGGCACCCTGCCGTCCAAATACAGCATGGTCGACCGGGGATATCTCCCGGCGGTAAGAAACCAGGGTTCCGAGGGAAGCTGCTGGGCGCATGCCGGCATGGCTATGGCAGAATCAAGCATGATAAAACAGGGCTATGCGTCCGCTTCATCGGTTGATTATTCCGAGAAGCACCTCGCCTGGTTTGCTGTAGGTGCCACAGCACCGCAGGGTGACTCCCTCTACGGCGATTTCTCAGGTCTGGGCGCACCCACCGCTTACTCCGCAGGCGGCAACATGGTCGATATTATGTTCACCATGATGTCCTGGATAGGCGCTGAGGAGGAATCCAACGTTCCTTACGCGGACTTCAACTCCGGCGTTGACGAATCCTACCGCTATCATTCCTACGCGCACCTTCAGAATGTCAACCTGTATGACGAGAAAGACATCAACTCCATTAAGGAAGCTATCATGCGCGACGGCGCGGTACAGATCTCCTACTACGCATCTTCAAACTACCTTACAAAGAACTCCGGCGAGTACACCGCGTATTACTGCCCAAATGGATATACCTCCAATCACTCCATAACCGTGGTCGGCTGGGACGATAATTTCTCGAAGAGCAACTTCAGGACAGGCGGCACCCCCAACAACGACGGTGCATGGCTGTGCAGAAATAGCTGGGGCAGCACATGGGGCACAAGCGGATACTTCTATTTGTCCTACAATGACGCCACAGTAGGCGAGTTCGCATCTCTCACGATGGAACCTACCACTAATTACGGCAGTATATACCAGTATGACGGCGGCTGCCTTCGCCAGAACGGATACATATACTCAACCAGCCGGGTGTCGCATACCAATATCGGCGGAGGCGCGAATGTATTCACCGCCGACAAGAACGACGAAATAACGGCGGTCTCCTTCTACTCCGCAGAAGCGGGCTGGAACTACACCATTAATGTCTACACCGGTCTGACCGGCTCCACACCAGACACCGGCACGCTTGCCAAATCCGCGGTGATTTCCGGCACACAGGAGTACGCGGGTTATCACACGGTAGACCTCCCGGTGAGCGTTCCCGTCAAGGCTGGGGAGAAATTCGCCGTTGCAGTAGACCTCTATGACAAAAACGGAAAGCACTACGTCATCACTGACAGATACAGCCCGAGCACCGGACTTTCATTCTACAAGTTCTACAACACTTGGTCTGACTGCACCACAAAATATAAATCTAACGTAAGAATAAAGGCGTACACAAAGGCGGTAAAAACCACGGTTCCACAGAACGTAACAGCTTCCGCCGGCGACAACACCGTAAAGCTCACCTGGGATAAGGTGGACGGCGCTACCAACTACGTTATATACAGCTATGCAGACAACACCTATACAAAGCTTGGCTACTCCACCACGAACAGTTTCACCGCTTCCGACCTCATAAACGGCAAGAAGTACGGCTTCATCGTCAGGTCGTATGTCAGCGGAAAGTGGAGCGACTGGTCGAACGACGACGCGGTTTACGCAACTCCGAAGGCATCAGCAAACAAGCCGCAGAACGTAAAGGCGGTTCCCGGCGACAAACAGGTAACAATCACCTGGAACGCTGTGAATGGCGCTACCAACTACATCGTTTACAGCTATGTAGACGGCAGCTATCATAACCTCGGCACCACCACTTCCACCAGTTTCACCGCAAAGAACCTCGTAAACGGCAAGAAATACGGATTCATCGTAAAGGCGTGGGTAAACGGCAAGTGGAACAACTGGTCCGTTGCAGACGCTGTTTACGCAACTCCGGTTCAGAACACCAAGCCCCAGAATGTGCAGGCAGTCCCCGGAAACGGTCAGGTAACGCTCACATGGGACGCTGTGGAGAACGCGGAGGACTACGTGGTTTACAGCTACGTCGACGGCGGATACAATAAACTCGGCTACTCCAAAACCAACAGCTTCACAGCAACCGGACTCACAAACGGCAAGAAATACGGATTCATCGTAAAGGCATGGGTAAATGGCGGCTGGAACGCCTGGTCGAATGACGACGCGGTTTACGCAACTCCGGTCGGCGGCACGGACGTCCGCAATGTAAAGGCAGTTCCCGGAAACGGTCAGGTTGCGCTCACCTGGGATAAGGTATCCGGCGCGACAAACTACGTTATCTACAGCTATGCAGATGGTAAGTACACCAAGCAGGGCTATTCCGATACCACGAGCTTCACCGTGACCGGTCTTACTAACGGCAAGGAATACGGATTCATCGTGCGCTCCTACGCAAATGGCACTTGGTGCGGCTGGCAGCCTTCCGACGCTATATTTGCAACTCCGGTGAACGCAAAGCCGCAGAACGTTCAGGCTATGGCAGGCGATAAGGAAGTCCACCTGATCTGGGACGATGTTGACGGCGCTGAAGAATACGTTATCTACAGCTATGTTGACGGCAACTACGCAAAACTCGGCTACTCCGAGTATTCCGGATACACTGCAGAGGGCCTTACCAACGGCAGAAAATACGGATTCATAGTAAAGGCGTGGGTAAACGGCAGGTGGAACGACTGGTCGAACGACGACGCAGTATACGCTGAGCCTGTCGGCGCGTTCGATAAGCCGCTGAATATTAAGGCGGCCGCCGGCAATCAGGAGGTTTACCTCACATGGGGCGAGGTAGATGGTGCTGAGATGTATGTTGTTTACATCTACGCCGATGGAAAGTACACCAAACTTGGCTACACTGAAGATACCGGCTACACCGCAGAGGGTCTTACAAACGGAAAGAAATACGGCTTCATTGTCAGGTCGTATCTTGACGGTCAGTGGTGCGGCTGGGCCCCGGCTGGCCTAGTTTACTCCACCCCCAGGGCGTAAGTGATGTGCTAATTAAATAACTTTAAAGCCGCAGAGTTTATTCTGCGGCTTTTTCGACAGACTGAAGCATCTATACAGAAGCCTGTATAGGTGCTAACAAGATTGGCTCACCCTCGTCCTGCTCTAAAGGAAGATTGGGGTAGAGTGTTTTGTGCCCAAAGGGTAAACAGATATAGGACGTGAAGAAGATTAATATAAAAGCTTCACAGCTTGACACCTTCACACTACTCCTGCTCAGCCTGCTCCTCAATTATGAGAAGTACATTTTCATCAGCGATAAGCTTTTCAAGCTCTGCGGCAGATGAAACTGTCACACTATGGTATACATAGCTGTCATTAATCAAACCGTATGTCAGGCAGTTGTCCAGGACAAAATTCTTGGTTACACTGTGATTCACATTGCGCAGCTCCTCCCAGAAGCCCTCAAAGCTATACAAACCATTGAACTGCGTCCTATAAAACAATTCCGTATTGAAATAACCCGAGGCAGAGTGGCTATAAATTGTACCCGAATCCTTGCTCCATTTTACATCGGTATAGCAGGATATGCGCTCATAAACATCATCGGTTGCCGTTGCCCCTCCCGAATCCACATCGTTTGCTGTTACAACGCACAATGCATCTTCGTAAAGGCTTGTTATCTTGGTCCAATCTGACACTCCAAGTTTTTTCTTATTCCCGTTGCTGACATATAGCTTGTCTGTTCCGGAAATCATTGACTTGCCGTCGTTCACCGATTGAAACAGAAAGCGGCTGTCGTCAGAGAGTAACTCTATCTGCGCTTTCGTCAGCTTAGCGGAGAACGCGCCATATCCATTTTTCAGCGTATTGCGAATATACAGTTCATTAAACCCAAGCACTGTTAATTCATCATAAAGAGCTTGGTTCAGCTTATAAGCTATTTCGGTTCTTAGGCTGAACATACTGCGATAATCGTCGGATACAATATACTTATTATCTGACGGATTTTCGGCTGAATTATTCTCAAAAGCAGGGTTTGGAATAATATTGCCGAAATAATCATTGCTCAAATATCGCCTGTACCCCTTTGAACCGCCAAAATTAGTTTTGAGATAGCGCAGGAAAACGTCTGTTCGTTTATCAGACAAATCCTTGTATTCCTTATAGCTTCCGCCTTCATCATCGAACAACACATGAGAAATTACAGCGGGGATCGCATATTTTTCTTGTATCTCAAGGGATATTTCCAGAATGTTTTTGCCGTCAACCGTAGTGTTCCTGGCTGTTTCTGAGTCGTAAAAAAGAAAGTTGACACATATCTTTTCGTTTTCAGAAAATTCCGACAATTCCTCGGAAAGCTGATCCGTCACATTAACGGCAGCGGTGATATTTCCGTTCACTTTTGCTCCCGGGTATTTTTTGAACGAACCTGCATATACTGCGCGACCGTCCGCCGATACACTCACGCTTCCCTTAACACTAAGGCTTCCGGGAACCATAACATATACATGCCCATAAACCTCAAGTCTGCCTTTTTTGCTTATAGCGAGTGCCCCATAATCGTGAATATAACCGCTCTTGCCAACAGTAAGCGTACCATTCACAGGATTCACCTTTGCGTCATAGTCCACCAAAAGGTCTCCAAGAACGGTAAGCTTTGCGCCATTAGTGATTTTCAGCGTCTTTCTTATCTCCAGCGTTGAATTCTCCGGCAGTATTACATCACGGGATATCGTGACGGCCGAAGTAGTGTAATAATATGAGTTCTCTTTTAACGCAGTCTTTCCATTCCATTTTACAGCAGGACTATTTTTTCTTGTGAAAGCATGAGGATTATACTGATGTATTACTTCATTCATGCTGAAATCATAAGCACCGACAGGTAATACTATTGCTGACATAAAAATTGCAATTGTTAAAATGCAAGAAATAAACTTACGAATCCAATGTTTCATTGTACATCCAACCTTTCATTTAGATAACCTACCGAAAATATCATATCCACTTAAAGGGATAATCCATACGATTTCAGGATTTCCGTATTCTGCGCTTTGCGGCGTTCGATCTCAAGCAGCACCTTGGGGTGTATCACAGGGTCGTTAAAGAATTCATAGTGCTCCACCGCTCTTTGATGTTCCTCCTCAGTGGTGGGTATGGTGCCGTTAATCTGGCTTTCTAGCATACCCTTCAATTCTTCGTCATCAGCTACAATATATAAGAATCCTTCATCAGCATTACCACAACCGCCAAAGCTTAAGTCTCTATCGAAATTGTTTATACAACAGTTATACCCTAATCTTTTGAGATAACTTAAGCTTGAGCGAATATCAACAGCGGTGCTAAGCTGTGGAAGAATATGCTTTCTCGTCAGTTCCAGCGTATAATTCACTGCATCGTACAATGAAGACTCACTATTCTCATCAAACATAAAATGACATATGCTTTGTCCATATTCTTTGTCATACTCAGATTTTGGGGTGGTCATCCAATAAAATTTAGCAATTGAATACAACCATTCGTAATTATCTTTTGGCGACACACCCAAATCAATTTTATGCCTATAAACAGTGGCAATACCGCCTATAACATTAAATGCTTTCTTTCCCCGATCAGGGCACCACTCTTCCATATACGATATGATGTGAATAATTTCCCCTCCCGGAACAACCCTAACAAAATAAGGATATTTGCCCTTTATCAGCTTAAATCCAAGCGGTTCGAGAGCCTCACCGAATACCCGCTTAAATGCCGCTTTAAGCGTGACCCTTTTCCCTGCGGCATTTTTGAAGTAAAACGGCTGGACATTCTTATTTTCACCCGCCAAGTTCATCAGCTCATTGAAATCCGCGTAAATGTAATCCGGATCAATTTTGAGTTCCTCCGCCATCTCCACCAAAGTTTCCTCGACAAATACTGCATTTTTTGCCACTGTTTCGGAGAACTGCTCCCATGTTTTGCCTTCTGCCAGAAGCGGCTTCCAAAATTTCTGCTTTCCTCTTTTCGGTTTTTCAACGCCATATCCCGAGGTGTCCCCGACAGCAACCCCATCCTTGCCGCCGTTCGGAGCGAAAAGGTGAATATACGCAAAGTCGCTGTCTATCACATCCATCATAAACGCGCTTGTTTTCAGCGCCGCCGACATATTCATTGCGTCGTCACCCGCCTTCAGGCGGTCATCCTTGTAATCCTTGTTCACTAACGTAACCCAACCATCGCCGAATGCAAACACATACGACTGTTCCGCCTCGTCCTCCGAACACGGAACAAACCCGTGATTTTTCATAATGCCACAGAAAGAATTTATAAACTCTATCCTTCCGACGTTATCTTTTACGTGTACTGTTGTTGAAAATCTACCCATAACGACCTCCTTATAAGTGTTAAACTGTGCCAAATACATTATAACAAATTATAACTAAATTTTCAATTAATACAGGAAGGTATGTAAATAAAAGCAGAAACAGCATAGACACATTCATTCAGTGCGTGGGCTTACAGAAGTTCCGGGAAATGCTCAAACACCGTGATTCCCTGCTGAACGCGAACCAGCAGACACTAATCGACGAGTACAAGCAGATAAACGCCGAGAAGCTCAAGGAGATACACAAGAAAATGCCCCTGGGCGGGTTGTCGTACTAATAATTAGAGATTAGCCTAATAGAGAGCATTATCTTGATTATTGTTACGACTCCGGTTCCGTCAATAAAAGAGCTTTGGCAAGTAGCAGTTGTAGATGATTTATCCAAAATACTGCTTTTGCGTGCCGAGTCCATATCAAAAAAACTAATAGCATACGCTGATACAGCGCATACAAAGAATACAACAAGCGCAAGAACAACCGATATATACTCACCTCCATTTTCTTTTTGAGGTTTCCCTCTATACAGTAAACAGCAATTTTCGACAGATACTTGCATATTTTCTTTTTCGAATCCTTTATTCTACTTTTTGCACAGTTTCAGCGGTCGATATCAGTTCATCTTGACCAATATTGTAACCTGACAAATAAATCACATAGTCGCCACAATCCCAAATTAACACGTTTATTCCATGATATGTTTGAAAAGTCAACCCTTTGCAGCCGTTTACTATTATTTCAGTAGGCATGGCCATAGCTTTCTCAGTATTAAGCCAACAGCTTTCACCTTGATAATGGTCTTTTATCGCTTGACTAAAGCCAAGCACGCGATTTCCATTGACTTCGTGATACTCAACCAGATATTCATATTCATTGTCAAGCAGGATATTCTCAGAATACCCGCTCAAATCAATGCCCAAGCGGTATTTATCCTCCAAAGTCGTCGGTGCGCCTTCAATATCCAATGCCACCAGAAAAGAATGCTCTCCCACGTCGTGGAGCTGAAATTTATCCCACATCTTATAGATGAGCAGGGTCGCTCCCGTAAGAAAAGCGAGCAGGATAACCGTGATAATCGCGAAAGTAACGGCTTTCCTAAGAGGGACACGCTTTGTTTCCCACTCTGAAACACCGCCCCCGAGCAGTTTCCTCATTCTTCTCCGAAACCGAAGCGAAAACCTGTGCTCGGGCATTCCGTCATACATGGCAAGCTCGGCGTCAAAATCGTTTTGGAGCGCTAGGGCTATAAGCTGATTGTTGTTCATTGGTTATTCTCCGTATGCTTTCGTGAAATGATTTTTCTTGCTCTGGATATTGAGGAATGCACCGTGTTTATCTTCATATCCAAAAGCTCCGATATCTCGCCCGCAGAGCAGTTTTCAACGAAGGACAGATACGCGATATCCCTTAACGCGGGCGAAAGAGCCTTGATGTTTTCGACTATCTCCTCATACGCCAGCTCGGATAACACGCTGTCCTCAACACTCATACCGTCAGGTGTTTCCTCGTCGAGCTCCGCTTGCCTGTTCGACTTCGAAACCATGTTCAGTGCAATGCCCCTCACTATAATAACAAGGTAAGACACGTTTTCCTTGCATGAATAGCTGCGGAATTTCGATAAATGGTTAATTACCCTCAAAAAAGCGTCGTGAACCGCATCCTCGGCGCTTTCCCTGTTGCGAAGAATCGCGTATGCCGTTTTGAACATAAGCTGTTTGTACTCATTGTAGAGAAACTCGACAAGCGCCTTGTCCTCCCCGCTGTTCATCATTGACAGATAGAATTGCAGCATATTGTTAACCCCATTCAATGTTAATATGATATATTTAATTATATCATTTCAACAATAAAAATGCAACGCCTTTCTCCGCATAGTCCAAAACATATAAAACTGCTGCCACTTAAGAAAAACGTGATGTTGTATAATAAAACTTGACACCCCACGCTCAAAAGAATATACTACGAACCCCCAAAAACGCAATGAGCCTGGCGGAGTAGATCCGGCAGCTTCGAAGCGAGGTAAAGCAGCTGAACAAAGAAAACAAACGTAGAATGGTTCGATAGGCTCTCAAATGTGGACGGCTGTGAAAATTCTCTTCAGCGCCAAGTTATCCACGCATTTGTGAAAGAGGTATTCCTATGGGACGACCATGCAGTTATTGTCCTCACGCTGAACAACACACAGGAGACCGTCACATTCGAAGAGATACGGGAGTTCGAGCAGCTTTCAGATGAAACGCAAGAACCGCTCCCAGACGAATCTGAAAGCGGTTCTTGTAATATTAGATTTGGCTCCCCCGACTGGACTTGAACCAGTGACACCCTGATTAACAGTCAGGTGCTACTACCGACTGAGCTACGGAGGAATATAGAAACACAGCAAGTTTTTGACTTGCTGTGTTTATTTAGGTGTCGGCGCCTATCTATCTTCCCGGACAGTTGCCCATCGAGTATTGTCGACGCAAGTGAGCTTAACTACTGTGTTCGGAATGGGAACAGGTGGACCCTCACCGCTATCGGCACCGACTGTATGAGAGAGAACTCTCAAAATTGAATAACGAACATGAAAGAGACAAGACATAAATCATTGAGGTTTAAGCCCTCGACCGATTAGTATTCGCTGGCTGAACACGTTACCGTGCTTACACCTTGAACCTATCAACCTCGTAGTCTACAAGGGGTCTTACTGCTTACGCATGGGATATCTTATCTTAAGGACGGCTTCACGCTTAGATGCTTTCAGCGTTTATCCGATCCGCACTTAGCTGCCCAGCTGTGCCACTGGCGTGACAACTGGTGCACCAGAGGTGCGTCCATCCCGGTCCTCTCGTACTAGGGACAGCTCCTTTCAAATATCCTACGCCCACGACAGATAGGGACCGAACTGTCTCACGACGTTCTG
>ENA-OPCO01001562-OPCO01001562.1-human-gut-metagenome-genome-assembly--contig:-NODE-1562-length-14348-cov-2.370881_pt1 | contig 14348 bp, 14 predicted proteins | sample MGYA00241562_ERZ501475 | MGnify/ENA primary metagenome ERZ501475 (study PRJEB25962, sample SAMEA2042627) | human gut metagenome | biome: human gut; feature: human-associated habitat; material: faeces... | reverse complement strand
CATACATGCCGGAGCTGATGGCTGCAGAAAAGTAGGTAGTAAAGCCGCAGATACTCCATTCATGATAATCGTGACGATAGACAAGTCCATCATCAATCATTTGCCTTAAACTATCGGTTAATACCTTTTGTGATATTCCTTCCAAATCTCTTTGCAATTCGTTAAATCTCCATGGGCGTGCTTTCAAATTGCGAAGGATTAGTAGCTTCCACTTACCACCGATTAATTCCACAGCTGTTGCCACCGGGCAAGCAGGTAATTCACTTTTTGTCTTCATATATTATCACCTCACAATCATATTATATCACACATTTCGAAAATTGTATATAGTTATAAAAAAGTGCGTACTTGTTTTTTAATGTGTACGGTGATAAACTATAGTCAAGCAAAGAGAAATTGCTAAAAAATTTTGGAGGTATTTATCATGAAAAACTACACTAAAACAAACATCGGAAACGAAGGCAGAATAGAGCTTCATGAAAAACTTTCTTTAACAGGTGCGGAGATTAGCATCAATCAGCTTCCTGCCGGCGCAAGTGTTCCATTCGTTCATTCTCATAAGAACAATGAAGAAATTTACGGTATTATCACCGGTAAAGGCAAAGCTGTGATTGACAGCGAAGAAATAGAGCTCTCTGCAGGCGATTGGTTAAAAATTGCCCCGATGGCAAAAAGACAATTCTTCGCAGCAAATGATTCCAAAATCACTTATATCTGCATTCAGGTAAAAGAAAACTCTCTTGGTGGGTTTACTGCAGATGATGCCGTAGTGTATTAAGTAAATCATCGAAAATAAGAAGTACAGTTATGGTTATTTCCAAAGCTGTACTTCTTTGCTATTCTCAAAACCATCTTCATTAATCCCGATTTATCTTGCAAATATTATTACCACAGAAACAACGAGAAAGCAATCGTTTCCGACTGCTTTCTCCCATTTGCACAAAGGATTATTTTACCCAAGTTTCAGTATCGTTTGAGGAATTTGCAAGGTGCGTATTTGCCGCTTCCATCACATCTGTGTAATACCACATAGAATTGTTGCGAATATCAGTAAATTTGTTGAGTACGGATACATTCTTTGTGATGTAGCTTTCATCAGCTTTTCTGCCTGTTGCTCTGTTGACGACTGTTACTACCTCTGCACGGGTAATAGCGTTATCACCCTTAAATGTTCCGTCCGCATATCCATTGAGCCAACCAACATTTTTAGCGTAGGCAATGTCGGAATACGCCCAATAATTTGTTGCAACATCGGTGTATTTTACGGTGTAGCTGCCTTTCTTAACATCATTAAACAGAGAATTAAATCTGACCGTCATAGCCACAAATTCCGCACGGCTAACATTATCATCCGGTCTGAATGTACTGTTGGAGTAACCTTTAATGATGCCGTACTTTGAAAGATAACCTATATAATCGGAATACCATTCGTTTTTGGATACATCATTAAAGTTTGACTTACCACTGATTTTTTCGCCTTTCTTTTCGGAAATAAGCCTTGCAAAGATAGCAGTAGCTTCGGCACGGCTCATATTATTGTCCGGTCTGAAAGTGCCGTCCGCATAACCGAAAATATATGCTTTATGCTCTGATGCCGGAAGTATCAGCATACCGTTTTTATCCGTTGTGCCGTTAGCGGAATTGTTCTTTTTATCCTTTAAGATAATGGAAACATCAGCCTTTGCATTACCTTTATTGTCGGTTGCCTTAATTGTATAGTAATTGTCGCCTGTGAGTTCTGCGCCATTCGGAAGTGTCAGCGTGATTTTGCCGTCCTTATCGGTTGATTTTGAAACAGATACATTTTTTCCGTTTTTGTCGGTTACGGTAATATTTGTGATGTTGGAACTGATGTAGCTGCCACCGCTGCTGCCGCCACGACCACCGCCACCACCGGAAGACGAGCTGCCGCCACCTGTTGACTTGACGGGAACAGTAATTTTACCATTTGTATCGGTAGATTTTGTTGCAGTTGCCTTGTTTTTATCCGTAACGGTTACAGAAACATTTGCAACGCCTTTATTCTCCTTATCAAGCACGGTTACGGTTGTCTGATTTGAAGTTGTGAGCGTATGCGTATCGGGAAGCGTAACGGTGATTTTGCCGTCCTTTATTTCGATATACGCATTTTCGATTTTTCCTTTGGTATCCTCAACGGTAATGTTGTATTCCGTTTTTGATTCTTCGGTATCTTCTTTGCCGTCACCATCGGTATCCTTGCCGGGGATAGTTTCGGAAATATCCGTTTTTCCGTCCTTATCCGTTACGCCCTCATTTGACGGCGGAAGAATGATAACTCCGTCTTTGTCGGTAACACCTGTCAAAGATTTTGTTTCCGTACCCTCAACGGCTTTTTCGGAAACAATAACACTCATATCCTTTACAGCCGTATTATCCGCCTTGTTTGATACAGTTACGATAATTCTGTTCGCATAATCAAACTTTACACCTTCGGGTAATTCAACAGAAATGTTTTCTGCCGATTTAACGCTGCCGTCCTCATTTTTGATTTCCGCATTATGTTTGATATGTGCCTTTTCAATAGCTCCGACAGTATTTTTCACTGTTACAATATATCCGTCAACTTCGCCGTAGCCGTTGAAATCGGTAACATCAATGTTTGTCGGCGGCACGGTTGCTTTTCCGTTTTCGTCCGTAACATTGTTTTCCGTTCTCTCGGCTTTATCTGTAAAGATTACAGTCATATCTTTAACAGGCTTATCCTCGCTATCGGTAATTGTAGCCGTTATGCGATTATCAATGTCAATCATAACACCATCGGGAAGCATAACATTTATCTGTCCCTCACCGATAGTAACAAAAGCATTTTCGATAGGATTTGTTTCGTCTGTAATTAAAACATTGTAGCCGTTGACTTTTGCTTTACCCTCGCTGTCGGTAATATCCTCCGAAAGCGGCGGTACAACCATTTTACCATTTTCATCAGTTTTGTCTGTCAGACTCTTTTCCATAGTGTCCGAAACGGTAACGGAAATGTCTTTCAAAGGATTTCCGTCCTTGTCGGTTACGGTTACTGTAATGCGGTTTGCGTAGTCAATGCTTGTTTCGTCCGGCAATGTTATCGAGATTGTGCTATCATCATTCAGCTTTACAAAAGCATTTTCGATAGCTCCGTTTTCGTCATTGACAAACACATACATTCCATCAATGCGTACTTTACCCGTATCGTCCGTAAAACCGTCTTTTGCTGTCGGCAATGTGATTTTTCCGAACATATCGGTTACGCCTTTTTCGATGTAGTCCGCATCTCCGAGCGTTATAACAGTAATGCCCTGCTGCGGCTGTCCGTGCTGGTCTGTTACTGTGATTATAACAGGATATTCACTTGTAGGTTTAATACCCTCCGGCAAGTCAACTACAATATTATTGCTCTCACCAATGTAAACCTCACAATTCGGAATAACGACATTCATTTTGTCGGTAGCCTTTACGACAAATGTATTCTTTTTATCCTTGTCATCTTTGCCTACCGTACCGCTGTTATCACCGGTAGAGGTTTTATTGTTCGGAACTTTAAGCTGACCGTTTTCATCGGTTTTGCCTGTTGCCGCATTATTGTTTACATCATAGATAAAAATCTGTAACTCCGATTTCGGTTGCTGTGAATCTGTGTTCATTGCAGTTATAATTGTTTGGTCTGCATAATCAAGAAGTCTGCCGCTTGGCAATTTAATAGTTACATTGTCATTGATATCAATAGAAATCTCACTATCAAAAATCGGTTTGCCGTTTGCGTTGGTTACAAGGATAGAGAAATCACCGACTTTTGAATTACCGTCCTCGTCCGTGCGGTCTTTTTCAACTAACTGCGGAATTGCTGCTCTTGATAAAACTTCACCACAAGTTAAGCACTCAATATGCTTTTCGCCCGCTCGCTCAATTGTGGCAGGTTCATCAATTATCCATTCCGACGGTTTATGCCCTGTCATATCTTTGTAGTCCGCTGTATAGATTTTACCGCAGTTCTCGCAAGTGTAGACGGTATATCCGGATGCTGTGCAAGTCGGTTCTGTTACATCGGCAATATAACTGTGATTGACTTTATCGGTGTAGTCGCTGATATATTTATAATCACAGTTTTTACACTCATAGACAGTATATCCGAGAGCTGTGCAAGTCGGAGCAGTTACAGTCTTTGTATAATCGTGAGCAGCTTTGTCAACATAGTCAGCCTTGTAGCTATCGCCGCAGTCATCACAAGTATATGTCGTGTACCCCATCTCTGTACACGTCGGCGGTGTTACAACCTTTGTATAATGATGTTTTTTAACATCGGTGTACTCACCGATATATGACTTTCCGCAGTCCGGGCAAGTGAATACTGCATATCCGTGTTCCGTACAAGTCGGCTCTACGGTCTTTTTGTTATAGTTATGCGGAAGCACATCTGTGTAGTCTGCCTTATATGTTTCTCCGCAGTCGACGCAAGTGTATGTCGTAAATCCTACACTCGTACAAGTAGGCTCCGTTACATCCTTTGCATAGTTATGAGCAATCTTGTCCGTATAGTCGGACACATATTCATCACCGCAATCCGCACAGGTATATGTTGTATATCCCATTGCCGTGCAGGTCGGCTCTGTAACCTTTTCGCCATAATTATGCGGCATTTTATCTATATAATCACCCTCATAGGTGTTATCACAGTCTTTACACGAATATACTGTATAGCCCATTGATGTGCAAGTAGGCTTTACGGTTTTTGTTTTATATGAATGTCCTTTCGGCAATTCTAAAATTGCTCCGCACTCAACGCAGGTCTGCGGCTCTGTACAGGTTGCCGATTTGCCCGGAGTATGTCCTTTTGCGCTTTCTGCCTTGATCATCTTCTCATTACAGTTTAAGCAGTTGTATTCAATTACGCCCTCGCCGTCACAGGTTGCGTCGGTAACATTGTGTCCTTTATCCCAGCTATGACCGAGTGCATCTTTATAGTTATCCGTATATGACATATGGCAGGTTTCGCAGATATGTGTTGTGTATCCTCCGTCTGTACAAGTCGGATTCTTTACTATTTCCTTAAAATTATGCGGAGCATAAGGTGTTGTATTTGTGATATAGCTTTCGCCGCAAATATCACACGAATGCAGAATATATCCGGCATTGATACAAGTAGCGTTCACCACTGTATCGTGATAATGATGACCTGCGGTCGGTGTTGTCTTTTCGTTAAAATCGCCGCACTTTGTGCAGATTTCAAGCACCAAGCCGCCCTGTCTGCAAGTCGCCTCACGGATTGTCTGCGTCTTGTATGTATGCCCAGATGTCTGAACATAGTTTTTCTTTTCAAGACTTCCGCAAGTGTTGCACTGCCATCTCTCGTATCCCAATTCCGTGCAAGTCGGTTTCACGGTTTCGATGTATCTGTAATCATGCTCGTGAACAGGCTTCTGATTATCCGAATTGTTATTCTTGCTGTCATCAGCTAAAAGCCACACATAAGATACACCGTTCTCCGTCATATTTTCCGTGCCGTACTTATAATCAATCTCATAGTACACAGGATAGTATCCGGCTTTTGTGTAGTGCGGCGCCGATGTCATATTACACGAGCCTGCCGCTGTGCCGTAACGAATTTTCGTATGCACCTCTTTATCCGATAAATCCGAAACAGATATGGAATGTGAATCACCGTCTGCCATACCGTAATATGATGAAATTACAGCCTTTGCAGAAATATATTCCGTTGTCTTGTATCCGCAGTCTTCACATTCCTCCTGCAAGTAAAAACGGTTGTTGCCAACCTGTGCATCAATTGTACTTTCAAGATTATGTGACTCTTTTTTCTTTGATGCTTTTGCGTAGGTTCCTTTACAGAATTGACAATACTCACCCTTTTTTAATGTTGTCGTGTGCTGATGTTCGTCATACAACTCGTAAGTCGTATTATCAAAGTCGATAAAAAAGTTGTGGTCGCAGGAGTTCAAGCCGTAAACATTGTTGTTAAAGTTATATGCACCCGAACCGTCAACGGAGTTAATTGTGCCGCAAGTCTGACACACAGACTTTGTGTAATGATACCCCGTATAGCTTGCGTCCACGCCCGGAGTACCGCTGTCGGTGTTACCTTTTTTCTTGCCCTCAAGGTCATAACCGTCTGACCACTTAACACCGTGATTCATAGCCGTCTGTCCCGATTTAGTGTATTCGGGTACACGGTAGGTTAAAACGGTTGTGTCCTTATTGCATACCGGACACCACTGTGTTTCATAGGTTACGGTTGCATTCATATCAAGCTCATTTGTGCGGTTATTTGTTTTCAACCAATTATCCGCAGGATCTTCGTAATCGCTTTTCTGTGCCGCAAAGACATTCATTACAGGGAGTGTTCCCAAAATCATTACAACTGCAAGAACTGCCGATATTACTGATTTCATTTTTAAACTGTGTTTTGTTTTCATTATTTCTGATACCTCCATTTTAGTTTAAGTTTATACCACCGGTCTGTTCTTCCTCCGGTCCGGTATTTTGTAATTTTTCAAGTTTTTCTCTTGCCCAATCCGGCAAATTAAGATCGTTATATTTCTTAATAATCTTTTCCGCAAGAATATTTACTACTCCGGTATGTATTTGCGACAGATAGCCGTCTGCATACTCGCTCGTGTGAGATGTCATAAAGTCCTTTGCCCATTCTTTAACCTCCGGCGACCATCTTCCGTCGTGCTTTGACATTTTCACCGTGTTGGCAATAACGAACATCATTCGCTGCATACCAAATTCGCTTATACATTTATCAAGATACGTTCCGTCTTTATCTACAACATTATCTTTATATGCGTTTGCATAAAGTCCGGTTTGCGGATGCTGAATGAATTCCGTGCATCGTCTGTTCTCATCACGGCTTGCTCGGTATTCCTCAACATCGCCGTCATGCTCCGCTGTCCTGTATGAATAACGGTAAAATTCCACCGCCATAGCTGTTCACCTCACATATTCATTACCGGGGCTGCCTCGGTCTGTTCATTCTGATCCGCCTGCAATTCGGTATTGCTTTCGGCAGTTTTTTGTCCGTCTGAACGCTTTTGAGACTTTTTATTCCCTGCCTTTTTTGTTTCTTTCCCCTCTTCATGGTTCTGCTCCTCCTGCTGTGTTAATTTCTGTTCGTATGCTTCAAGCACCGCACTGTGGAGATTTTCTCTTCCCTCTTTTGTAATCGGGAAACAAATATCCTCATATTTGGCTCCTGCCTTACGGGAAGGCATTGACACAAACGGACCGTCATTGCCCTCAAAAATCCTCACACCTTTTACAACAAACTCGTCATTGATGGAAACCGAGGCAACTCCCTTTAAGCTTCCGGGTTTGTTAATAAGGTTCACGCTTGCTTTGTAATTCATAAATTCTACCCCTTTCTTTTATATAACTCATCATCCACTTCTTTTAACCTTTCACCGATTGCCTGTACCACATTTACGGTAACGGCATTCCCTGCCTGCTTATACACCTGATTATCGGAATTTACCAAGCATATCTTTTGAGCCTGTTCCTCACTGAATCCCTGCGCTCTCAAACATTCCTGTGGCATAAGCCGCCTTATCCGAAGTTTTTCTAAAATGCCATGTCTGTCTGTTGCGGTTATAGTGAACATCAGACCGTCCTCACCACGAAAACGAGGGCCGTTTTGCCTTTTATACAGCTTGCCGGGTGTTAAGCACGGCATAACGCCTTCAATAATGGCAGAGTTTTCTCCCTTTCTTTTTGTGATTCCGCTGTTATATCGGCTTTTGATACATCGAACGAGCCGTGTCAATACAGGCTCCTCGTTCATATCAATGCAGGAAACATCGTAAAGACCTGTCTTTCCGCCCTGTCCGCCTGCATTTGCCGCAAGCGTTATTCCGAGTCCTTCGGGATTGTACACTCTTTGTCCCTGATTTCCGCCAAGGATTTGTTTAACAGTCTGAGGGTTGCACTCTGTGAAAGGTAATATTTTTCCGGCACATCTTTCGTCAAAATATCCGACAAGGTACACTCTTTTCCGGGTTTGGGGAACACCGAAATCCGCGCTGTTAAGCACCTGCCATTCGATACCATACCCCAGGTCTGATAACGCAATGAGGATTTGCGTAAAAGTCCGCCCTTCGTCATGGTTAAGCAGACCGGGAACATTTTCAAGTAAAAAATATTTAGGTCGCTTTTCTCCAAGCACTCTGACAATTTCAAAGATGAGCGTACCTCTGGCATCTTCAAAGCCGCGTCTTCTGCCGGCGACAGAAAACGCCTGACAGGGAAATCCCGCACAAAGGATATCAAAGTCCGGGATGTCCTTTGGATTAATTTTTGTTGCATCATCAAAAAACACCTCATTTTCAGTATCAAATACGGCATTGTAGCTCCTGTTTGCAAATGCGTCAATCTCGCAATGTCCGACGCATTTATATCCGCCTGCTCTTTCAAGCCCTGCTCTGAAGCCCCCAATGCCTGAAAACATATCAAAAAATCTTATCACTGTTTTCTCGCTCCAATCGGGTAACTGAAAGCGTCGCCGACACCTCGTGAGGATATTAAATTTTAATGATTCGTTATTTCTTCTTTCCGTTGTTGATATTAGCCGATTCGTTTTCAGCACACATTTTTAATCTTTTCTGCACCGCTGCGTGCATATTTTCAAGCGATTCCTTTGTGTAGCCTTCAAGAAGCTCATTCGCTTCATTTTCGGTAAGCCGTACCCCTGCGTCGTACTCGTGCAGGAATTTTCCGCTTTCCACCATAGGTGTGATAATCAGCCGAACACCGTCAAACACAACTTTGATGTATGTGTTATGTCCTATTTTCCTCAATAGTTCTCGGAATAAAAACGGTAGTGTGATTCGGCCTCTTGTACCTGTAGTCCTGTAAATAGTTAAACTCATAATCACCATCTCCAAATAAACTTAATTGTATCGGTTCGTTTTTTCTTCTTTCGTTTATATCGTAGTTTGCGATCAGCAGCTCCTTGAACCTGCTACCTGAATCGTATCTGTGGGCAAGAGAGTTTGCACGGGTATGCTCAACAATCGTATAGTCCTTATACAGTTCCTTAACAAATTCGCAGTCATTGTACGACAATAAAAATTTGCCCTTAATTTCTTTTAAGGTGTCATACAGTCTGACATGGTCTTCTTTCGGAAACTCCACCATATAATGACCTTCCGTTTCAACATACGGCGGATCAAGATAGAAAAACGACTCGTATCTGTCGTACTGTTTTATAAGGCTTTCAAAGTCTTTATTCTCAATCACAGTCTCTCTCAGCCTGAATGCCGCCGCAGAGAGCGTTTCCAGTGTACTCAAAAGATTTACGGGCTGGCCGCCGAAGCTTTTGCCTCCGCTGCCGCAGCTGTATCTTATGAGCTTGTAAAAGGCTGCCGCCCTCTCCACATCGTAAAGCTGCGATTTCTCTGTTAAAATCTTTACGATTTCCTCTGCATCCCGTTTGTTAAAATACTCGTTTGCCGTCTGCAATTCTTCCTGCATATACGGATATTCCGGCTCCTCGCCGTTTAAGAAGTTTTGCAGTATACTAAACTCCTGCCTGCTGTGAAGCGGCAAAAAATTTAAGGCTTTGATTAACGCCAGCGGCCTTTCCTTTACACATCTGAACATATTTACAAGGTCGCCGTTAAAATCGTTATACACCTCAAACCTTTCTTTCATCTTTGCAAAGAGAACAGAAGCTCCTCCGCCGAACACCTCGATATATCTTCCGTAAATCAAGGGGAATGACCAAAGGATTATATCTCTCATTGCACGTTTGCCGCCTATATACGGAATCGGACTGTTTTGATATTTCACTACCTCAAACACCTCCGATTTGGCATAAACTAAAAAAGCGGCTGATGTTGTCAGTTTTGACTTATCAGCCGCCGCATTTCTACGATATTCTTGATTTCGGGAACATCTCTTATTCTGTTGCTTTTACTCTTGGGTTTCATATTTTTCTTCCTTTCCGCAAAAACAAAAAAAGCGGTCAATTCGTGTGTAATCACACAAACTGACCGCCTCTTATTTTTTCTTCTTACATACCGTCCATACCGATTCCTTGTGTCTGCCCGTCCGGTCCGCTTGCATAGTCAAGCAGTTCTCTGACATCTTCGGGTGCATTTTCCTTATCAATATGAATATCACCGTCAAATTCCGGCGTATACCAATAGTCATAAACACCGATTTCTTCTCTTTTGGTTTTTACTTTGTCCGTCATACATTCGCTGTCATCACAATAAAAATTGCCGTCCAGCATAAACTGTGTTCCCCAATGTTCACCTGATGATTCAATATCCACCAATATAAGCCCGACGCAAAGTGCATTTGTTTCCCGTGATTTGATCACTGCAGGAAGATAGAACATCTCCTCATTGCCGGCATCAATATCATCTACGCAATCCGTGCCGTATGTGCCGCAAAACACCTCGTGCATTGTTTTAAGCATTTCTCTATCATCACGCATACTTTTTGAATCAAGAGTTCTCAGCTTTAAGTTCAGATTATTGATAAACACTTCATTTTTCCCGATAAGTTTTAATCCGTATATACGGTCTTCCCTTAATTCTTTTTCCGAAAAGGTTTCCGGCTTATTGTGCATATCGTAATAATACCGCATACATTCATCGGATATTGAACCGTAATGACCGTTTTCGCCTGCCGACGCAATAAAAAAAGTTCCGCATATTATCTCTCCGCCAAAGTGCCTGTTTGGTTTAAGAAAAGGCAATGTATTATCAGCGTTGGAAACCAAAACAGATTTACTGTCAAGCTGCTGTGTCCTCACATTGCCTTCGACAACGCTTTTATATGCCTCCGTAACATTTTTTAACCACTCGATATGCGGTTTCTTTCCCGGTTCAAAAACCATAATTTTAATTCTGCTCTCCATTTAAGTATTTTTCCTCTCTTTTAGATTCTTTGCCGCTTACTATAAAGCAGCACAATGTAGCAACCCCGAAAACTGCTCCGATTGTTACTCCACATATAAATGTTAACACATAACTCACTTTGATTCACCCCTGCATTTCTATTATTGGTTCTTCTGCCTCTTCCATATCCTCGTTATCTGCCGTAATTTCAAACTTTGACTCACCGTATGGCTTAACTGTTGACCTTTCCAAAAAGTCTTCGCCTCTTTTTGTAAAATATGCTACTTCATATTCGTTGGCGTCTAATATCTCGCCATCTCCGTAAACAAAGCTTTTAACATTTACCTCTACCTTCTCGGTGTCCGGGTTGTCTTTCACAAAATTCTGATATTTTATCCAATTTTTAAGGTTGTCTTCTCTTTCCGGAATTCCGCCGCACAAAAATGATTCTTTTGCTCCGTTGTCTGCCGATACCGTTACCTTTGAAAACAAAACCGCCATTTCACATTCCTCCCATCAGCATTCCGCCGTCTGCCTCAATATCCTGCTCATTTTCCGGTAGTGATTCTGATTCCTGTGCCTTCCCGCAGGCTTTCAGAGCCATATCCTCCATTCTTGCCTGAATATGACTTTCTATCTCCGCTTTGGCTTCCGTAACCGTTTTATCCATCTGTTCGTTAAACATAGAATACATATACGGATAGCTTGAGGAAATCTGCCTTGTTACCCTATTGAGTGTTGACAAAATCTTTTCTTTATCAGCCTTTGAAAATGTCTTTTTATTCTGAATAAGTTCTTCAACCTCTTTTGTGGTTTCCGCAAGCTGTCTCGATATCTCATTCATACCTTCCCTGAATTCATTGCTGAACTGTTCTCTTTTGTCAACATACGGACAAGGTTCAATGTATTCCCCGTTTAACATTCTCAGTGTCACCGGCACTCCGTCTCCCATATTAAGTGATGTTATTGCCTGTGCAAACTGCGCTTGACTCATATTAATTTCTATGTACGGTAATGGTTCTGCAAAGTATCTGTCACAACTCAAATCTCTGTCCATATATGCAGGACTTATCCGCAGTGTAATAATGTCGCTATGCTTTATTGAGCTTCCGAATAGTGCTGTCTGACCGCCGCATTGACTTCTGCCGATATACAAATTTGCAAAGCTCGGATGCTTTACTTTTTCCGCCATTGTATCACCCCTTTTATTTAATCCGTATTGTCTGCCCTTTATACGAATATGTTTTCTGTCTGCGGTTCATAGGATTGTTCACATAGGTCTGTTTCCTTTTCCGCTTATCTTTATATCCGCTTATACCGTACTTCTCAATAAATTTGGCATTGATAATCAAACAAAGAATTTTATCATCTATAACGCCGTCCTCGGTCAGATCGTCTTCCGCAAGACCTGTTTCCATTCCTGCAAGCATTCTGACTGCGTGATACAAATTATATTGTTCTTCACCGTTACTGCCGTTATACATTTTCGGCAGAATATAAATCGGATTGGACACATAGTTTTCAAGGATTGTTCCGAATACACTGTCAGCGCTCAAAAGATAAATAACAGCAGCTTTTCCGAAATCTAATTTTCTGTCGGTTTTCACGCACTTTCCGTGCATTTTCCAAAACAAATCCCTATGCTCCTCATTGCAAAAAATAAATTCATCAAACAAAAATCTGTCCAATGAATTCAACACCCTTTTTATAATACTTCCGTATCCGTATTCACGCATATATTCTTTTAACATTCCGGCATACTGTGCTTTCAGTCTTTTTTCTTCTTTACTGCATCTCACCGTATCGGGTATCTGCTGCATCATACATTCATACATAAACAGCTTTGTTCCTCCAAAAAATTTCATCAACAATATGCTCACTCCTGACCCGGCATTGTTGTTTTTACATTTTCCACGCAAGCATACTGCATCAGGATTTTATTGCCATACAACATTTTTTGTATGTTTTCATAAAGCGAACGAATCGCACTGCAAATCGATCCGTAATAGTTTTCAATTTCTATTGTGTTGTGCCGTATTTTTGACAGACACCACGAATAGCTTTCGCAGTCAAATCCATCATAATCGAGTGCATCCCTCAAATCCTCTGTAAGCTGCATAATCAGTATTTCTATGCTTTCCGCCGATTCAAGCATTTCCAAAACTTCCTCATCTTCTTCGGATACAAGCTCGGTGAGGTTTGCGTCCTCAATATCAAGCGTTACATCCACTCCGTCCGATATAATGAGAAACTTATTCGCCTTATCTTTTATTTTTTTCAACACATCAATATTTCTTATCATTATCCTCTCTCCTTTTTACATATTCAAATTTTGTTCATTTTCAGTATTTTCGTTAAACCATTTGTTCCACTCCTCTGCCGGGCAGTATCCGGCGAGTGCCTTTGAAAACTCCTCCAACCGTTCATATTCAACATCGCAGCACTGAATCTGCACACCGTAACTTCCTTCATATATCTGCTCTACCCTTGCGCCAAGGACATCTGCCCACTCTGCTCTGCCCTTATCGGTAAGCGTGTCATATGACAAATCTTCAATTGTCGCCAAATCGTGTTCAACCTCGTTATGCACAAGATGAACACTTGAAAGGCTTACCCCCTTTAACAGATCGCCAAGTGTAATATTTGAAAGAGTTTGTTCAAGCGGCACTTTGGTGAATGAGTTATCAAGCGATGCAATGTCCGGCAAATAGGTTCCGAGCATTTCGGGTGCAACAAACAATTTCGTACCGTCAGTTCCCTCGAACAGCATATTTTCATCTGTTACCTTAAAGGTATATATTTTCCCGCCTTTTTCGTACCTGTCGCCGTCAGTATAGTAATTCAGTGCCTCCGGCAAAGTTTTTCTTGCAATTTCCGCCACCTTTTCGGTCAGCTTGCCGTATTCATCACGAAATCGTTTGGCATTAAGATACTGCGGTTTTTGAAATCGTTTGTCATAGCAATAGATATAAAAGTCGTAGTTTCCGTTATCCGAAATTGTCCTGATATCGTACTCATAATTTTCGCTTTCAACAAACATTCCGTGCGAATTGCTTTCGGAAGTATCAAGTTTTAATTGGTCGTTTCCGTATACGAAGCTGCGCATATATGCTCTGTCCGTCAAGAGCCGTTCCCGCAAGAATTTCATAACATCATCAAACTCTGTTTTAAACGGTTCTTTATTCAGCTTTTCGTTCTTGTTAAACCACGATGTATAGAATTCATTGCCGTTTTTCCCGAAGTCGCCTCTTAAGTATCCGATCAAGCCCTTTGTCTGCTCGGCGTTGTTATTGTTGAAAAAGTTTTCTTTTCTCGTATAATAAAAGTTAAATCTGAACATTTTCATTTACCACTCCCTCGGATATTTTCCTGTAGATTTCGCTGCTCCTGATCTCACGGTGAATGATATTAAGAACTATACTGACAACAGCGTCGGCTTTGAACCTCACTTCATTATTATTGTACGGCTCCTTTCGGGCTGCCGCATCAAGCATA
>ENA-OPCO01001547-OPCO01001547.1-human-gut-metagenome-genome-assembly--contig:-NODE-1547-length-14473-cov-2.358025_pt1 | contig 14473 bp, 16 predicted proteins | sample MGYA00241562_ERZ501475 | MGnify/ENA primary metagenome ERZ501475 (study PRJEB25962, sample SAMEA2042627) | human gut metagenome | biome: human gut; feature: human-associated habitat; material: faeces... | reverse complement strand
CGACCTGACACAGGTGGAATACCAGATCATGGAGTATTTTCTCAATAACCAGAATACGGCACTGGATCGTGCCAGCATTCTGAACCATATCTGGGGCGACGGCTATTTCGGCGATGATAAAATTGTCGATGTCAATATCCGCCGCATTCGCATGAAGATCGAAGAAGAACCCAGCAAGCCGCAGTATATTACGACGATCTGGGGTTATGGATATAAGTGGAATGACAAATAAACGCAGACGCAGCCCGAAAAAACGTGCCGGAAGTTCGATCACCCGCCGCTGGGTCATCAACAATCTGGGGATCATTGCACTGGTGCTGACAGTGCTGGATTTCGCGTTTATCTACATCATGCAGAATTATTATTATAGTGCTTCTCAGCAGTATCTGAACACGAAGATCAGTTCCGTGACCGGTGTCCTGAGCCGCTATGCACAGGACGCGGACATCAACTTTTCCTCGGAAATGCGGAGTACCATCGAAAACTTTTCCGACAAGGACAAAATGGAACTCATGGCGATCAATTCCCGCGGACGGGTGGCACTGACCTCCTCCGGCTTCACACCGGCAGAGGGGGCCGCCATGCCAGATTATGAAGCCGTCATGGACGGCGGCGACGGCTACTGGGTCGGCAAGCAGGGCGGTGAAACCATTATGGCAGTTTCCGTGGATATTTCCGATATGAACACGGAATACAATGCCATTCGGGTGGTGGCTTCTCTGGAACAGATCCAGAGTACGGTGAATTCCTATGTGTGGGGTGTCAGTGCCCTGTGTGCCGGCGTTCTGCTGCTGCTGGTGGTGACCGGACTGTATTTCATACGCTCCATTGTCCGCCCCATTAAGCAGATCAACGCCACGACCAAGAAATACGCCAAGGGAGATTTCTCTGTCCGCATTCAGGAGAACAGCAGCGACGAGATCGGCGACCTCTGCGTGTCCATTAATCAGATGGCGGACGAACTCTCCAATACGGAGAACATGAAGAACGAGTTCATCTCCTCGGTGTCCCATGAACTGCGGACACCGCTGACGGCGATCAAGGGCTGGGCGGAAACCATGTGCATGGAAGCTGACCCCGACACCGTACAGCGTGGCGTGCATGTCATCGTGAACGAAACCGAACGGCTGTCCGAAATGGTTGAGGAACTGCTGGATTTTTCCCGCATGCAAAGCGGACGGTTCTCGCTCCAGTGTGCCACCATGGACGTTCTGGCGGAACTGGGGGACGCGGTGCTCATCTATACCGAAAAGGCAAAACGGGAGAATATCCGCATCATCTATCAGGAACCGGAAATGCTGCCTTTTGTCTACGGGGATAAAAACCGTATCCGGCAGGTGTTCATCAACGTCATTGACAACGCCATTAAGTACTCCAATTCCGGCAGCACCATTACCATTAGTGCGGAAGAAGTGGGGAACATGATACAGGTGACGATCACCGACAACGGCGTGGGCATCAGCGAAGCCGACCTGCCTCGCGTCAAGACCAAGTTCTTCAAGGCAAACCACACCCGCCGCGGCTCCGGCATCGGACTTGCTGTGGCAGATGAGATCATCACCATGCACGGCGGCAGGCTGGACATCACCAGCGAACTGAACGTGGGAACCAACGTGACCATTACGCTGCCGGTAGAGCCGCAACGCCGCAGCAGTGCCACCACATAACACGAAGGGAGCATACCCAAGGCAACACCGCACAAAGCATGTGCGTAAGATGCCCTAAGAAAGCATATGCACCGGACAAAAAGAACATGCCCCGCACGGATTGGTTTCCCGTGCGGGGCATGCGTTTTTTATTCAGTGTTTCCTTTGTACGCCAGAGTTTACGCTTATACAAATTTTGTAGAGCACCGTCCACTCACTGCTGTACCCCAGCCAGAAACTGCTGCAACTCCTCCAGAAACATTTTCCCGTACTTCTGTGCCTTGATGACACCCACACCGGAAACCTGCCGCATCTCGCCGAGGTTCTGGGGCTTTTTCCGGCACATGTCCCGCAGCGTGGCATCGGAAAAGATGAAATACGGCGGTATCCCCTCGTGCTTTGCCTGTGCCGCCCGCAGCTGCCGCAGCTTCTGGAACAGGTCGTTGTCCGCCGCGGACAGCGTAGGATCTTTTGTTCCCACCGGAGCCGCCAGCTTCTCCCGCACCACCGGCACACGCCGCATGACCGTTTTCTGGTCACGAATGATCTCCACCGAGCCGGCAGTCAGCACCAATTCCTGATACTCCTGAAACTGCCGCAGTGCCAGATCTTCCCGCTGGATCAGTTCATCGATCAGCTGCATCACTTCCCGCCGCGACAGCTTTTCGATAATGCCGTAGGTGGAAAGCTGATCCAGCCGCATGCGGAGAAGCGATTCCTTTTTGCTGCCCATCAGCACATCGGCAGTCATGGTGCGGCTCAGGTGATAGCCGCCTTTCTGGGCACGATACACGCAGGAGATGATCTTTTTCGCCGCCGTGGTGGCATCTTCTTCCCGATAATTGGTCAGACAGCAGGAACAATTCCCGCAGCTGTCCGGTGAATGGTCACCGAAATATTGCAGCATGCGATGCCGCAGACAGGTGGTAGAGGTGGCATAGAATGTCATCTGTTTCAGCCGTTCCTTGCCCTGCTTCAGCAGGAACTGCCGTGTTTCCTCGTCATCCACCTCTGTGGTTTCCCGACTGCGTTGCAGCAGGAAATCGTTGGTGCGGACATCCTTTCCGCTGTACAGCAGAATGCACTGTGCCGGCGAGCCGTCCCGTCCGGCACGACCTGCCTCCTGATAGTAGCTCTCCAGATCCATGGGCATGTTATAGTGAATGACAAACGACACGTTGGACTTGTCAATACCCATGCCGAACGCGTTCGTCGCCACCATGATCGGCTGGCGGTCGTACAGGAAATCGTCCTGATTCTGTGCCCGTTCCGTGTCGGACAGACCGGCGTGATACCGCGTGGCTGGAAAGCCGTTTTCCCGCAGAGCATCACAGACTTCCTCCACCGCTTTTCGGGTGGAGCAGTACACAATGCCGCTTTTGCCGTCGTTTTCCCGCAGCAGCTGAAACAGTTCCCGCGTCTTATTATTGGGACGGCGTACCCCGAAAAACAGGTTTTTCCGGTCGAATCCGGTATGTATGATTTCCGGCTCCTGCAATTTCAGAATCCGTGCAATATCCGCCTCTACCTGCTTTGTTGCCGTAGCGGTAAAGGCGGTACAGATCGGACGTGCCGGCAGCTGTTCCATAAACACCGGAATATCCAGATAACTCTGCCGGAAATCCTGTCCCCACTGGGAAACGCAGTGTGCCTCATCAACGGCGATCATGCTCACCAGCACCTGCTGTGTCAGACGGAAAAAGCTGTCCGTCATCAGCCGTTCCGGTGCAACGTACAGAATCCGGCACTGCCCCTGCTGTACCATTTGCACCGTGTGATAGAATTCTTCCTGCGTAATGCTGCTGTTCACATACGCCGCAGGGATACCCACCTGCCGGAGAGCCTCCACCTGATCTTTCATCAGCGAGATCAGCGGAGAAATGACAATGGTCACCCCGCGGAGCAGCAGGGCAGAGATCTGATAGCAGACCGACTTGCCGGCTCCGGTAGGCATGACCGCCAGCACGTCCCGTCCGGACAAGATCGCATCGATTGCCTGCTTCTGTCCGGTGCGGAATGACGCATGCCCAAAATATTGCTGTAACAGCTTTTCCGGCTGGTTCATGTTTCCTGACCGTCCTCTCCCTCTGCCAGCAGATCTTTCTGCCAGCGTTTCAATTCTTCCCGTGCAGTTTCCAGCAGCAGCACGCTGGGATTTTCACCGCCCATGATGCGGGCGATCTCATGGACACGTCCCTCCGGTTCCAGCACCATGACATGGGTTTCCGTCCGCGTGCCCTCGGTCTGCTTCTCGATCATGAGGTGCTGATCTGCCATTACGGCGATCTGGGACAGATGCGTCACACAGAGCACCTGTCGCAGCTGTCCCACTTCCCGCAGCTTCATGCCGATTTTCTGGGCAGCCTTGCCGCTGACACCGGTGTCGATCTCGTCGAAGATCAGCGTGGGAATGCTGTCCCGATCAGCAATGACACACTTCAGAGCCAGCATGATGCGGGACAGTTCACCGCCGGAAGCGATTCTCGCCAGCGGACGGGGTTCTTCCCCGCGGTTGGCAGAAATCAGAAATTCCAGACTGTCCATGCCGTGAATGGTCAGCTTGCCGGTAGTATGTTTCCCCACCAGGATCACATTGGGCATATTCAGAAATGCCAGCTGTTCCGTCACGGCAGTGATAAAGCGTTCCAGCGTCTGGGCACGGTATTCCGACAGAGCCTTCGCCTGTGCGGAAACCGTTTCCAGCAGCTGTGCCTTCTGCTCCCGCAGGGCAGCGATCTCTGCGGTGTCGCCCTGCATCTGTGCCAGTTCTTCCTCTGCACGATCACGGCGTTCCACCAGTTCGTCACCGGTACACTGGTACTCCCGACTTAGTCGCCGGATCTCCAGAATACGCTTCTGCACCATCGCATACCGCTGGGGGTCTAAGTCCATGCCGTCCCGCAGACTGCGGCACTCCGAAGCAATGTCTGCCAGTTCAATGCCTGCCGCCGCCAGCCGTTCTCCCAGCACGGCAAACTCCGCCCGCATGTCGGAAAACGGCGACAGTTCTTCTGCCGCCGCCTCTGTCAGCAGTACTGCGGAACCGTCGGCATCTTCGCCGTCGATCGCCTCCGCTGCCGCCTGCAACGCCGCGGCAATGCTCTCGGCGTGCTGCAGCAGGTTCAGTTCTTCTTCCAGTGCTTCTTCTTCGCCCTGTTCCGGTCCCAGTTCGTCCACTTCTGCCACCAGTGCTTTCAGCTGCTGCCGGCGGTGTGCCTTGTCCTGTTCCTGTTTTGCCAGATGATTCAGCCGCTTCGCCGTCTGCTGTAACTGCCGGAATGTGTCCTGATACTGGTGCAGCAATGTGTCATCTCCGCCGAAAGCGTCCAGAATCTGCAAGTGGCACTCCGGTGCCAGTAGCACCTGATTGTCGTGCTGCCCGTGAATGTTGATGAGAGCGTCCCCGATCTCCCGCAGCACCGAAACTGTTGTGGTATGTCCGTTCACCCGTGCTGCACTGCCGCCGTCTGCGGCGATCTCTCTGGTGAGCAGCAGTTCATCGTCGGTGTGGGAAATGGAAAGTGCGTCCAGTCTGGCACAGACCAGCGGATCCAGATGCGTGAAAAGTGCCGTCACCACTGCCTTTTTGCAGCCTGTCCGCACAATGTCCCGCGTGACACGCTGTCCCAGAACCGCATGGATCCCGTGCAGCAGAATCGATTTTCCGGCACCGGTTTCACCGGTAAACACATTCAGATGCGGTGAAAAGGGAATCCGTGCATGGGCGATCACCGCCAGATTCTCGATCTCCAGTTCAGCTAGCATTAAAACCCTCCTGTTTCCATCAGCTTTGCGAAGCTGCCGGCAAATTCTTTTGCCTGTATTTCTGTCCGCAGCAATACAAAAATGGTATCATCTCCGGCAATGGTTCCCACCACATCTTCCCGATGCATGGCATCTAACGCCGCCGCTACTGCCTGTGCCGTGCCGGTACGGCAGTGGATCACTGCCACATTTCCGGCAAAGTCAGTACGCAGGGCAGCGTTCTGCAAAATGCCGCCGTTGACTTCCTGCCGCACCGGTGCCGTATAGCATGCCCTGCCGCTGCCACGCCGTTCCTTGGTCAGCTTCAGTTCCCGAATATCTCTGGAAAGCGTTGCCTGCGTCACTGCAAACCCATGTTCCTCCATGCGTTCCCGCAGCACTTCCTGCGTGGGAATCTCCTCTGCTGCAATGAGCGAAAGAATGGTATCCTGCCGCTTTTTCTTCATGTGTTCCTCACGTCCTTCCCGCTTTCAAAGACTGCATCAGCTTCCGGCTCAGCGAATCAAAAAAGGTATTGCCGCTAAGGTCCAGAATTTCCAGCGTCTGGTCGGAGCCGGAAATTTCCATGACTCGTCCCTCCGGAAACGGCTCCGGTTTTTCGCCGTCTGCACAGAAATAGGCATCATATTCCTCCCGCACCCGCAGGCTCACCTGCAAATCGTTGTGGGGAGAAAACAGGATCGGTCTGGCAGAAAGCGAGTGGGGACAGATCAGGTTCATCTCAATGCAGGAAAATTCCGGTTCGATAATGGGACCTCCGGCGGAGAGGGCGTAGGCAGTCGAACCGGTAGGCGTGCTGAAGATCACGCCGTCTGCCCGATATTCGCCCAACACCACGTTGTTGCGGGAAACGGTAAACTCAATGACACGGGAAAAGTTGCGGGAGATCACGATGTCATTCAACGCCGTCAGTTCCCGCAGGCAGGTGCCGGTCTTGTCCAGCACCACGGTGTTGACGCGGCCCATCAGCTCCAGACTGGCGGCGGATTTGATCAGAATGCCTTTTTCGGCGGCCTTGCCGGTGGCCACGGTGATGGCCACGGGGGTGGCCAGACCCAGAGCGCAGGGGCAGGAGATCACCAGCACGGCGATGCCGATGGACAGGCAGAAGCGGACGCCCATGCCGCCCACAGTCGCCCACCGCAGGGCGGCGGCTGTCTCCGTGTAGTTCTCTCGGTCCGCACGCTCTAACAGCTTGTAAAGTCTTTCAAGGTTCTTTTCTTTCATCCTGGCAACCTCCTTTTTCAATTTTTGGGTGTGATCCACCCATAAAGCCATTGCCGGGCATCGCTCCCGGCTGGCATCCTCTGCAATGGCTGTCAAGGTTCAAAATCTATAATTCCTAAATAAAATTGATCTTTAAAGTTATTAAAAAAATGATCTTTTAAATCTGATAATGTTTTTTCTCCATTTTTTAACGATTCAAAATCACTCAACACCATTTCATCAGTATAATTTGCATATTTATTATAACTAATTGATATCCTAAATTTTTCCCCGGATTTTACCCATCCACAACAACCGGAATTTTTAGCAACTGGATATGCACCTATCTCATAGCCATATAAATCCATATAATCTTTTGTGTTTTTATCGTGCCAATCCTCTAGTTGTATCTTTGTACCGTCAGGCATTTTCGATTTTTCTATAATTTTCATTTTCAAAAGTGCAAACTTCTCTTGCTGTTTCTTCTGGTACACCAGCAATCTCAAACATTACTCTTCCTGGTTTTACTACTGCAACCCAGTACTCCAGAGCACCTTTACCTTTACCCATTCGAGTTTCAGCAGGTGTCTTTGTTACCGGCTTATCTGGGAAAATCTTAATCCAAACTTTACCACCACGTTTTGTATAACGTGTCATTGCGATACGGGCTGCCTCGATCTGATTGGAACGAATCCAGTGTGGCTCTGTTGCCACAAGTCCGTATTCACCATACGTAATCTTATTTCCGCGAGTTGCTTTACCTCTCATGGAGCCACGGAACTGTTTACGACGTTTTACTCTTTTAGGCATTAACATTATTTATCGCTCCCTTCCTTAGTTCCTTTTGTTGGAAGTACTTCGCCATTGTAGACCCAAGCTTTTACGCCAACTTTGCCGTATGTTGTGTCTGCTTCTGCGAATCCATAGTCAATATCTGCACGAAGTGTCTGAAGCGGGATAGTTCCTTCGCTGTAGAACTCTGTACGAGCCATATCGGCACCGCCCAAACGTCCGGAGCAGGAAGTTTTGATTCCCTTTGCGCCAGCTTTCATAGCTCTTCCCATGCAGGATTTCATTGCACGACGGAAAGAAATACGATTCTCAAGCTGCTGTGCGATATTTTCTGCAACCAACTGTGCATCGTTATCCGGTCTTTTTACTTCTTTGATGTCAACAAGCACTTTCTTCGTAGAATATTTAGCAAGTTCACCTTTCAACTTCTCGATTTCAGCGCCGCCTTTACCGATAACAACACCTGGTTTTGCTGTGTATACCAAAACTTTTACGCGATCGTTTGTTCTTTCGATCTCAATTTTGGAAATACCGGCATGATACAATTTTTTCTTTAAAAATTCACGGATTTTATAATCTTCTACTAAGTTGTCGGAGAAATTCTCGTCATCTGCAAACCATCTGGATTCCCAGTCTTTGATAACGCCGACTCTTAAACCGTGTGGATTTACCTTCTGTCCCATCTTAATCTCCTTTCATTATCTTTCATTCAAGATGATGGTAATGTGGCACATTCTCTTCTCAATACGGTATGCCATACCACGAGCTCTTGGTCTGATTCTCTTCATTGTAGTTGCCTTGTTGGCAAAGCATTCATCAACGTAGAGATTTTCCGGGTCCATGCCATTGTTGTTCTCAGCATTTGCAATGGCAGAATTCAATAATTTCTTAATTACTGATGATGCATATCTTGGATTGTATTCCAAAATACCAAGTGCAGTCTGTACATCTTTGCCACGGATTGCATCCAATACGAATCCTGCTTTCTGAGCAGAAATTCTGGCATGTGACAGTTTAGCAGATGGTCTTGTATCTTTGTTCTGGTTTCTTTCTTTCTTAATCTGTGATCTATGTCCTTTAGCCACTTTTCAGAAACCTCCTTTCATACATTCATACATTGAAACTTTCATTTCTCAAAAACGTCCGTCATCCGCAACGTTTTAACCTCTCTTCTCGTCTTTTCCATGACCTCTGTAAGTTCTTGTGGAAACGAACTCACCAAGTTTGTGTCCTACCATATCTTCTGTCACATATACCGGTACATGTTTTCTTCCGTCATGGACTGCAATCGTGTGACCCACGAAGCTAGGGAAGATAGTGGAACGACGTGACCAGGTTTTAATTACTGTTTTATCTCCGGATTCGTTCATGGCATCAATTTTCTTCAACAGATGCGCATCAGCGAATGGTCCTTTTTTTAATGAACGTGACACTACGTTTTACCTCCTTTATTTCGGTTCTGCGCCAAATTACTTACTAAGCGCTTTACCATCTCTACGACGGATAATCATCTTATTCGACTGTTTATTTTTCTTTCTTGTCTTGTAACCAAGAGCAGGTTTGCCCCAAGGTGTACATGGTCCCGGACGACCAACAGGTGCTTTACCTTCACCACCACCGTGTGGATGGTCATTCGGGTTCATGACAGAACCACGAACTGTTGGGCGGATACCCATATGACGTTTACGTCCTGCTTTACCAATGTTTACAAGGTTATGCTCTGTATTTCCTACCTGACCGATGGAAGCACGGCACACGATTGGCACCATTCTCATCTCGCCGGATGGCATACGGATAATTGCATATTTGCCTTCTTTAGCCATGAGCTGTGCACTTACACCAGCAGCACGAACAAGCTGTCCGCCATGACCAGGGTACATCTCGATGTTATGAATCTGTGTACCAACCGGCATATCTTTTAATTCCATGCAGTTTCCGACTTTAATTTCAGCTTCGGCACCGTTCATAACGGTCTGTCCTACTTTAAGTCCTACAGGAGCAAGAATGTATTTCTTTTCTCCATCTGCATAACAAATCAATGCAATGTTTGCTGTTCTGTTTGGATCGTACTCAATCGATTTAACGGTTGCCGGAATACCATCCTTATTTCTTTTAAAGTCGATAATTCTGTATTTTCTTCTAGAACCACCACCGTGATGTCTCACTGTGATTTTTCCCTGCGCATTACGTCCTGCATGCTTCTTCAAAGAAGTTGTCAGGGATTTCTCCGGAGTAGATGCTGTAATCTCTTCGAAATCGTAACCGCTCATGTTTCTTCTAGAAGGGGTATATGGGTTATAAGTTTTGATTCCCATTTGTTACACTCCTTTCGATTTAAAGTCCTTCAAAAATCTCAATATCAGCACTGTCCTCTGTCAATTGAACAATCGCTTTTTTCTTCTTTGCTGTCTTGCCAACTACCATACCACGTCTGCGTTTTTTACCATCCAAATTCATGGTGTTTACTTTCGCAACTTTGGTTCCAGGGAACATCTTTTCTACTGCCTCTTTAATCTGGGACTTTGTAGCTTCTGTATGAACATAAAATGTATATCTTTTATATTCCATACCAGCCATAGATTTCTCTGTGATAACCGGTTTATCAATAATGTCATAATATCTTAAATCTGCCATTATGCGTACACCTCCTCGATTGCTTTTACAGCGCTCTTGGTAATGACTACTGTGTCATACTTCAATACGTCGTAAACACTAATAGAATTGTTGTACACACCTCTTGCCGTCGGAATGTTTCTAACAGAAAGAATTGCGTTTGATGCATCACCATCAACTACTACCAACGCTTTTTCAGCTTTCAAATTACTAAGAATCTGCTTCATCTCTTTTGTCTTTGGAGCTTCCATATCAAGAGAATCTACAACGATAAGTTTTTCCTCATTTACTTTAGAAGATAAAACGGATTTCATCGCTGCTGCTTTTTCTTTTTTGTTCATTTTGAAAGAATAATCTCTCGGAACCGGTGCGAACACAACGCCGCCGCCTGTCCACTGTGGAGCACGGATGGAACCCTGTCTAGCATGACCAGTTCCTTTCTGTCTCCATGGTTTTCTACCACCGCCACGAACTTCAGAACGTGTCTTAGCTTTCTGTGTTCCCTGACGTTTATTAGCGAGCTGTAAAACAACCGCCATATGAACCAAATGCTCATTTACCGGAGCGGCAAATACGGAATCGTTCAAGTCGATTTTCTCTACTTCTTTGCCTTCCTTATTATAAACAGATACACTTGCCATCTGTGTCTTCCTCCTTTCCGAAAAGTTATGCCTTAACGGATTCTTTAATAATTACTGTTGATTTCTTCGGTCCCGGAACAGCTCCCTTAACCAGAATCAAATTATTTTCTGCATCTACGCGGACAATCTCAAGATTCTGAATGGTAACCTGTACTGCACCCATCTGACCAGGCATTTTCTTGCCTTTGAATACTTTACTCGGATCGGATGCCGAACCGTTGGAACCAGCATGTCTATGGAATTTGGAACCGTGACCCATTGGTCCGCGAGACTGTCCATGACGCTTAATTGCACCCTGGAAACCTTTACCTTTTGTCTTCGCAGTAACGTCAATTTTGTCACCGGCTTCAAAGATGTCTGCTTTAATTTCCTGGCCCAACTCATACTCTGCAGCATTCTCGAATTTAAACTCTGTGAGGAATCTCTTATTCTCGATACCTGCTTTTTCTAAGTGTCCTTTTACCGGCTTGTTCACTAATTTCTCGCGAACATCGCCATACGCTACCTGTACTGCTTCGTATCCGTCGTTCTCAACTGTCTTAATCTGAGAAACATATACCGGACCAGCCTGAAGTACGGTAACCGGTGTCAACACACCGTCTTCGTTGAAAATCTGTGTCATTCCAACTTTTGTAGCTACAATAGCTTTCTTCATTTCTTCTTTCCTCCTATAAAATCTACAGCGGATTGATTTTCTCAAACCAATCATCCTAGATGGTTACTGTTTTGTCCTGAACCGTAGACCGCATCATAACCATAGGTTCTTATTTCATTTTGATGTCAATTGCAACGCCTGCAGGCATTTCCAAACGGGAAAGTGCATCTACAGTCTTCTGTGAAGGTGTCAATACATCAATCAGTCTTTTGTGAGTTCTCTGCTCGAACTGCTCACGGGAATCTTTGTACTTGTGAACTGCACGAAGGATTGTTACTACCTCTTTCTTCGTTGGAAGCGGTACTGGTCCGCTCACCGTTGCTCCGTTCTTCTTTACAGTTTCGATAATTTTCTGTGCAGATGCATCTACTAACTGATGATCATACGCTTTCAGTGTAATTCTCATTACTTGACTTGCCATAAAAAAAGTCGCCTCCTTTTCGCACTTTTACGAGTACGACAAGCGGTGACTGTACACTTACCCGTGTGTGTCCTGATGTTTGCACACGGTCGTTTCCACTCTTACAGGTGGACTTAATTGTGGGTACAGTGACTTGTCGCCAGTTTCTTTAACTTGACATTCGCTCCACGGAAAACCCGCTGTTTCTCAGCGGCAACCTCGCGCTTCAACGCTATCAATGTCACAACAGTTGTTAGTATACAAGAAAGCACGCGAAAAATCAAGGTTTTTTTTTATTTTTTTCGATTTATCCGTTTTTATGCAAAAAGAGAAATACAGGGGTGCCGTGTTGTGCACTTTTCCTATATTTCTCTCTTTTTTGACGTTTTCCAACTATTCAGAGCCCCATCTCGATTCCGCTGCGATGTATCTCGATGTGGCTTCTTGCCATATGAATAAAAAGAAAAGAACGTTCATTCATGCAAGCATGATTCGCGTTCTTTTCTTTTCGTTCGCATGGCTCTGAATAGTTACAGAATGTCGGAATAATCTAAGATTGTGATGCCGGTTGCAGGATCTTCAATGACTTTCGGGTCATCTCCGGCTGCGTGGGCCTTCTGGAGGAGTTCTTCCGCCGTGTAAACCGGCATGGCAAGTTCGATCGGCTCGGACGGTTCCGGTTCCGGCTCTTCTTCCGGCTCTTCGATGGTTTCTTCAAACTCTTCGATTTCTTCCACAGTTTCCGGCTCTGCAGATTCCGTTTCTTCGGTTTCTTCGGTTTCTTCTGTCACTTCTTCCGCTGTTTCTTCTGCGGCAGCTTCTTCGACAATTTCCGTTTCTTCCACGGCTTCCGGAATTTCTTCGGTTTCTTCTCCTCTTACAAGGTTCTGCAGATCGACGGTATGAAAGGACACCTGCTCCGTTCCTTCTTCTTCCAGATCCGGAATTTCAAATTCGTCCTGTTTCTCTTCTTCTGCCGTTTTCTGGTCGGCTGCTCTCAACTGTTCGGTCATTTCCTGTTCTTCCCGTTTCTTTTTTTCTTCCAGGGCAGCTTTCTTTCTGCTGCGAAGCTCTTCGGACGCTTTCTCATCGTCCTCGTCTTCGTCTTCTTCCTCTTCTTCCTCATCCTCTTCTTCATCACGTTTCCACACCTCGGAAAGGATGAACAAAATGACCAGAAACAGAATGGCAAGTCCGATGATCATGATTCCCTCTCTGCTCTGCGCCGCCATCGACAGAAAGCCGATCACCGGAATCGTGACGATCACTTTGCTCACGGTTGCTCTCACGGTAATTTCCGTTGTGTCTCCACTGATCACATTTTTTACGGATGCGGTTCCGGCAGCGGTGTCGAGGGACTGTATCGTATAGATATACTTTCCGGAATTGTCATCAACCAGGATTTTGTCTCCCGTCGCAACCGATGACGTATCTGTCTTCTTTGCGTACGTGACAGCGCCGCGGGAAATGTTGGTATTTCCCATCCCGTCTGAGACAAGTGTCGTGATACCGGCAAACGGCGGAATCACCAGTGCGCCTGCTGACAGGATTGCAAGCAGAAGCAGCGTATTCACAATTACCTTCAGTAATTTTGACATATTCAATTCTCCTTGTATTCTCAGTCTTTGCCCCCTATTATAACCCCTTTTCTTCGATTATGCAAGAAAACGTTACGCATCGTGTCCCGGCCGCCCGGTTCCGCGTGTCGAATTTTTCGATTTTTTCTTGAAGATCTGTCCTGTTTCTTCTATACTATATACATAACCAAAGGGGGAATACTTTCATATGAATACACTGATCAAAACCATCGAAGATCTTTCCCTGAACGCATGGCCGTCTCACCAGATCGAGCTGTACGACGGATGGATTCTTCGTTTTTCTTATTTTTATACACACCGGACCAACAGCGTCGAGCAGATCGGGCCGTCCACGATTCCGGTGGAGGAAAAAGTGCAGTACTGTGAGGAGATCTACCGTCGCTGGGGTACACCGGCAATTTTCAAGATCAGTCCGCTTGTCAATCCCGGCTTTGATGCAATGCTCGCCGACCGCGGCTATGTAGTCCAGCACACGACGCACGTCATGACAATGGATCTGGCGAACTTTGCCAAAAAGGATCCTGCCATTGCCGTGACCGTCAGCAGCTTTATCCCGCCGAAATGGATTGACAGCCTCTTTGCTTTAAAGAGCACGACGAACGTGATGCACCGCATGGTCGTTCCTTCGATGTACCGCGCCATTCCAAAAGAAACCATCTGTACCTCCATCCAGGATGAAACCGGAACGATCATTGCCACCGGCCTTGGCATCCGCGACCGCGATTACGTCGGTGTCTATGCCATCCATGTGCATCCTGCGTACCGCCACCGCCACTACGCTTCCTCGATCTGCCGCACAATCCTCTCCGAGGGAATCCGGCTCGGTGCAACGAAAGCGTATCTTCAGGTTGTTGAGGGAAACACGCCTGCGATCACACTGTATGAATCGCTCGGTTTTTCCTATCTCTATACCTACTGGTTCCGCGCGAAGAACGTGGTCTGATTTTCGTCTGATTTCACATAAAAAAGCATAGCAAAACGGCATGTCAAAATTTTCTGACATGCCGTTTTGCTCTATGTTTATGCTATAAGTGCAGTAAGATTATTCAGCAAAAGGACTGCTTAAATATTTTTCAACGCCGTCCATGGCTTCGCTCTCGTCTTTTCCGTTTGCGGTCACGGTAACTTCCTCGCCATTGTCCAGACCAAGTGTCATC
>ENA-OPCO01001529-OPCO01001529.1-human-gut-metagenome-genome-assembly--contig:-NODE-1529-length-14577-cov-3.282468_pt1 | contig 14577 bp, 6 predicted proteins | sample MGYA00241562_ERZ501475 | MGnify/ENA primary metagenome ERZ501475 (study PRJEB25962, sample SAMEA2042627) | human gut metagenome | biome: human gut; feature: human-associated habitat; material: faeces... | reverse complement strand
GCTGCAAGGTGCATTCAATTATATTCATACATTGGACGATCAGATGTACTTTCCGAAGCAACTGGACAAAACATATCCCAATAATGACGGACAAGTTCCGGTTGCCAAGCTGGAGGGACTGGCACGAACCTTGTTTGTGGCTGCTCCTCTTTTGAAAGATAACCCGGATTTAGTGATGAACGGAATAAAGGTGGCAGACTATTATCGGCATCAATTGGTGAATCTCTCTAATCCGAAAAGTAAGAGTTATATTCCTCATCGTAAGGGAGGTCCCAGTCAGACTTTACTTGAGTTAGGCTCTTTGGCTATTTCAATGAAAGCAGCCCAGGCTATTTTGTGGGACCCGTTGACGAAATCACAAAAGGATTCGCTTGCTGCGACCATGCTGAGTTATGGAGAGGGACCGACTATCGGTTCCAACTGGATGTTCTTCAATGTGTTTATCTTAAGTTTTATGAAAGATCAGGGCTATGTCGTGAATGATGATTATTTAGAATCAAACTTAAAGAAACTCCTGGCACGTTATCGTGGAGAAGGCTGGTACAACGATGCTCCGGCTTATGACTATTACAGTGCATGGGCATACCAGACCTATGGCCCTATCTGGGCGGAGATGTTTGGGAAGAAGCAGTATCCTCAGTTGGCACAGCAATTCTTGGCAAATCAACATGATATGGTAGCTAACTATCCGTATATGTTCAGTCGGGATGGTAAGATGAATATGTGGGGACGAAGTATCTGCTATCGTTTTGCGTCAGTTGCCCCACTTGCTTTGCTTGAATATGATCAGAGCGGTGAAGTAAATTATGGGTGGATAAGAAGAATAGCATCTTCTACTTTATTACAATTTCTGGAAAGACCGGAATTTCTAGAAGATGGTGTTCCGACAATGGGCTTTTACGAGCCTTTTGCTCCTGCCGTACAGATCTATAGCTGTCGTGGTAGCGTATACTGGTGTGGTAAAGCTTTCCTAAGTTTGTTGCTGCCGGAAGATGCTGAGTTTTGGACTGCTAAAGAAAATACTGGCCCTTGGGAAAAAGAGCTGAAAAAAGGAAATGTGTATAATCAGTTTCAACCGGGAACCAATTTGCTAATAACGAATTATCCGAATAGTGGTGCTTCCGAGATGCGCTCATGGTGTCATGAAACGGTTGCAAAGGACTGGCAAAAGTTCCGTAGTACAGAAAACTACAATAAGTTGGCTTACAACACGGAATTTCCGTGGATGGCGGACGGAAATAACGGGGAAATATCCATGAATTACGGAACAAAGAACAAGAAAGGTGAATGGGAGGTATTACGGCTTTATACATTCCAGAGTTTTAAAGATGGTATTTACCGTCGTGATGCTGTGCTCGAAACAGATAGTACTGTAAAGTACCAACTGGCTGATATTCCGCTGCCAAACGGAATACTGAGAGTGGATAAGGTTTCAGTATCTGAGCCGACAGAGATATGTTTAGGACATTATTCTCTTCCCCGTCTGAATACAAATATCCAAGAAACATCCCGGAAAGTAGATAGACAGGAAGTGCCAGTTTTGTCTAATGGAGAATATGAGCTTGCAATGATACCATTGGCTGGTTGGAATAAAGTATATACAATGTATCCGGAGGGATTACATCCGGTAAGTAATCAGTGTGGCTTGATTATGACTTCTGATAAACTAACTGACAGTAAAATCTATGTAATGCTTCAATTATGGAAAAAGAATGATGGTAAGAATACCTTTTCCAAGAAGGAATTGAGTCCTGTCAAATCTATTCGTATCTCGGAGGATAAGAAACAGGTAATAATTCAATTATCTGCAAAAGAAACAAAAACAATTCTATTTCAGTGATATTATAAAAATGAAAGAAGAGACAGTGGAGGCATGCTTTCACTGTCTTTTTTTGTAGGAATAATTGCTATTAGTGGTTGCTTACTAAGGCGAATTTTCCTTCAAAATGTTCTACTTATCAGTATATCTGTCTATACTATTATTTAGTCGTTGTTTATTAATCTTTTTATTCATAATTTTGGTCGTATATATAAATTAAGATTATTATATTTGCGTTTGAACGAACAAAATCTGGTTATATGAAAAACACAAGAATTACTACTTTCTTATATAAGTTAGGCTTCTTCATTTCATTCATGCTCTTTAACTTCACTTTGCTGTCGGCAACTGAAGAAGTTATCTATAACTTGAAATTTAAGCAACTTTCCGCTCCACATTCACTGCCAACCAATGAAGTTCAAAAAGTATATCAAGATAGAGATGGATTTATTTGGTTCGCTACTCGTAATGGATTATGCCAATATAATGGATATGAAACGACGCTTTATAAATCCAATCTTTATTCTCCGGATTTATTGACCACTAATAGCATCACTTGCCTGGTTGATGATAATAATAATAATCTTTGGATTGGTACATCGGAAGGATTGAATGTGATGGATAAGAGAACAGGAGAGATCAAAAAGTACAAAGCGCCATCCATATCTAATAATGTAGTGTCTGCACTATGTGTGACTCGTGATAATACTCTTTGGGTAGGTACTGATAATGGCTTATGCCGCTATGTTCCGGAGAAAGACACTTTTGTTGTCTGTGGAGATGAATTTGGAGATGGCAGGCTACGATATGTTACAATCAAATCTTTATTAGAAGATTCAGATGGCGATCTTTGGATTGGAACTTGGGCACAAGGGTTATTTCGTTATTCTCCATCTACAGATAAAGTAGTAGTATATCCCAAAATTAATGAGCAATATTCTTCTCATGTTATTTATGAAGATAGTAATAAAGATATTTGGGTAGGAAGCTGGGGCTATGGACTTTTTAAACTACGGAATCCTAAAGATATGGAGAATGTGTCTTACCAAAGTTTCCTGCATGAAAATGGCGATGATTCAAGTTTATCCGATAATATAGTATATGATATAGCTGAAGATATAAATACTCATACTTTATGGGTTGGTACACGCAGTGGATTAAGTATTTTAAGACTTGATGAGTCGAGTTCCTTTATTAATTATAAATCAGGGAAATCTGATTATCGTATTCCTTCTGACGAAGTAAATTCAATTATGCGTGATAGTCAGAAGAATATGTGGATAGGAGCCATTGGCGGTGGAGTTTTGATGGCTGATACACGGCAACCTGCATTTGCTTTGCATACACTTAATTTCGGTGATGAAGATATTCCGGTAACTTCTGTTCGTACGTTATTTGCCGATTCAGATCAAAATTTATGGATTGGAGTTGGAACTTACGGATTAGCGCGTAGAGAGTATGTGACGGGCGAACTAAAGATGTATTCACATATACCGGAATTTTCAGGTGTAAAAGATTTGCCTTCTCTTTTTGCGGTTGTTCAGCGTAAAAAAAGTGGTGATATCTGGTTTGGTATGTATAACGGAGGAATTTACGTCTATCGGAAAGGCGAGAAGGTGAAGCACTTAACAACGAAGAATAGTGCTTTTCTCACTTCAGATTGTGTATCGGCTTTATATGAAGATTATGAAGGGAATTGCTGGGTTGGTACGCGTGGAGGAATAGGAGTCCGTTTATCTGATGGTACTGACTATCGCTTCGAAACAATGAATTTTAATGATAGCTTGTCTGCTGGATGGATATATGTAAGAGATATCGTGCAGGATATGGATAACAGTGTTTGGTTGGCTACATCCAATTTTGGTGTGATTCATATAACGGGAGATGTTCGGCAACCTTCAACGCTGAAGTATGAGAATTATAGTTTTCATAACCGTAAATTAATCACGAATACAGTTCTCTGCATGCATATTGACCGTTTTGGACGATTATGGGCGGGGACAGAGGGAGGAGGATTATACCTTTATAATCGTAGCACGGGACAGTTTGAAGAAAAGACACGGACATATAGCATTCCGGGAGATGTTATCGTTAGTATAGAAGAAGATAAAAGTGGAAATTTATGGCTGGGAACAGTTTCCGGACTGGTGAAACTTTATGTGGCTGCTGTTGGAAATGATTTTTCGACTCGTATATATACTTCTGCTGATGGACTACAAGATAACTTTATTGTCAATTCGTCTTGTAGCCGTGATGGAGAACTCTTCTTTGGAGGCCATAAAGGCTACAATAGTTTTTTTCCCGATAAAATGGAAATCCCATCTCAGGAAACTAATTTCCTGATAACAGATATTAAAATATTCAACCACTCTTTTAAAAACTTGCCGGTTGAGCTACAGCAGAAGATTTCTCCGGTAATGCCTACCTATACAAGTAAGATTGAACTTCCCTATAAATACAATAATTTTAGCATTGAATTTGCTGCTCTTACTTACAAGAATCCTGAACTGAACAGGTATGCTTATCGTCTCCAGAACTTTGACCGGGATTGGCAGTATACGGATGCAGATCGTCGTTTTGCCTATTATAACAATCTGCCAAGTGGAACGTATACGTTTCAACTGAAAGCAACGAATGAAAACGGAGAATGGAGTGGTTATGTACGTGAATTCACAGTGGTAGTCCTTCCTCCGTTTTGGGCAACTTGGTGGGCTTATCTATTATATATGGTATTGGTATTGGTTATTGGTGTCTTAATTTACCGTACAATTAAAAAACGTATATTGCTTCAGAATGCCTTACGGCTTCGTGAAATGGAGAAGGCAAAGGCGGAAGAATTAAATCACGCTAAGTTGCAGTTCTTTACTAATATTACCCATGAATTATTAACTCCATTAACAATTATTTCGGCAACAGTTGATGAGTTGAAAACACAGGCACCTAGTCATAATGACTTATATACTGTAATGAATAGTAATATTCAGCGACTAATTCGATTGTTACAACAAATTCTTGAATTTCGTAAAGCGGAAACTGGTAATTTGAAGTTACGAGTCTCTCCAGGAGATCTTGCTGCTTTTGTAAGAACAGGGACTGAAAGCTTTAAGCCTTTAGTGAAAAAACGTAAGATACATTTTTCACTTCTTTGTGACCCTGAATCTATTGTTGGTTACTTTGATATAGATAAGTTAGATAAAATCATGTATAATTTATTGTCAAATGCCGCTAAATATAATAAAGAAGATGGATTTATCCAAGTAACTTTATCTTATGATGAAGAAGATAGAGAGTTTGTGTTATTGAGGGTTAAAGATAATGGAAAGGGTATCTCAAGAGAGAAACAAGCAACTCTTTTCAAACGATTCTATGAGGGGGATTATCGTAAATTTAATACTATTGGTACGGGCATCGGACTTTCATTAACAAAAGATTTGGTTACATTGCATGGGGGAACAATCTCAGTAGAAAGTGAGGTAGATCATGGTACCGAGTTTATTGTACGAATCCCTATTGAGCGTTCTTATTATGATGAAGAGCAAATTGATGACGAAGTTATTTCTTTGAGGCAAACAGCTATTGATTACGAGGATACACCGGAAGATGTTATTGCTGAAGTCCAAGAATTGGCGACAAAAGCCAATTCCATATTGTTAGTGGAAGATAATGAGGAATTACTAAACCTGATGACAAAACTATTGGGCCGCGAATATAATGTTTTCACTGCGGAAAATGGGAAGGAAGGTATTATAGTATTAGAAAATGAAGATGTTGATTTAATTGTATCTGATATAATGATGCCTGAAATGGATGGGATAGAATTTTGTAAATATGTGAAAGGGCATTTGGAGATTAGTCATATACCGGTCATTTTATTGACTGCTAAGAATAAGGAAGAGGATAGAGCGGAAGCTTATGAAATTGGTGCGGATGCATTTATTAGTAAACCTTTTAATTTGACAGTTCTTCATGCACGTATTCGCAATTTGTTAAAGTATAAAGCACGAATGGCACATGATTTTAAAAATCAAATTGTATTTGAAGTGAAAGATTTAAATTATACCAGTTTGGATGAGGATTTTATTCAACGTGCTATTAATTGTGTAAATAACCACTTAGAAGATCCCAACTTTGATCAAGCGCAATTTGCGGATGAAATGTTAACTAGTAAATCTACTTTATATAAAAAGTTGAAGTCTTTAGCAGGTTTGAATACTTCTTCTTTTATACGTAATGTTCGTTTGAAAGCAGCCTGTAGGATTATGGAAGAAAAAGGGATCAATATTCGTGTTTCCGAATTAGCTTATGCAGTAGGTTTTAATGATCCTAAGTATTTTAGTTCTTGTTTTAAAAAGGAGTTTGGTATGTTACCGTCTGAATATATTGAACGATTTATTATCGAGAAAGAAAAAGACTAAGTAAAATTGCCTTTTGAATTATCTTTTTTAAGTTTATTGTAAACCTCTCTCTGTATCAGAATGAGGTAGTGTGTTAATAATAAAGGATATTATCTTCAGGTACACAAATTGTTTCGTAGGGCTGTGGTCTTTCTTTCGGAGACTATACTTCTATGAAAGATTGATTATAGTGCTTCTTTCGAAGGAGTATAATCATACGAACTAAAATATGGACTTGAAGATATTAGAGTAGACTTGATTCTAAGTTAATTATGCTATAATTAGATATGTAGATATATTAGTGAACTATGTTTTTGCTGTAATATAACAGGGGAGAATATAAATAAACCTTCTATGTCGAATTATAATTCAAATATGTCGAATATCTCAAATTCGACCTTGTAGAACTATCTTTAGAGTAAAGTGCAGATGTTCGCACCTATATTTGCATTGTGATAACGGAGAAATATCTCAATACTACTTTCAATCATTTTTTCGGTAGAATAGAAAATAACTTTATTAACCTTTTAAAAAAAAATAGCATGAAAAGAAAGAAATCCAGTATGAATGTGGGGTATGTACTTAAGACGGTCTTATCCACATTTAGTATTTTATTTTTAGTCGGTCTTCTTTTTTCTTGTAAGGAGGACTATGCTTATGTTACTCCGACTTATGTCAGTACAGCCTATGATTCGAGTAAACCTGTGGAAATAACTGCAATATTACCTGATTCTGGTGGATATAAAACTCCTTTTGTTATAAAAGGAAGCAATTTTGGCAATGACTTATCAAAAATTAAGGTAATTTTTAATGGTGATCGTGAAGCTGTACTCGTCAGTACAAACGGAGAGACTTTATATGGGATTATGCCTAAACAAGAGGATGGCTTTAATGAGGTAGTTGTTACTGTAGACGGAAAGGAAAGTAAATCTCCACAAACTTTTCGTTATGTGAAAGTGGAGCAGGTATCTACAGTTGCTGGCAAATCGGGAGTTGGAGGCTATACAGATGGGACATTGATTGATTCACGTTTTGGGAAGATTTCTGGTATTGCTTCAGTGGTAGGAAATAACTTGATAGTTTGTGAAGGAGATGATGGACGTGTTCGTATGGTTTCTATTGATGACAACAAGGTTTCAACCCTGTTCTCAAGTTTTAAACTAGGTCAACCTGCTGTCACAAAAGATCGTACTAGAGTTTATGTTATTCAAACAGTTAGCCCTCATGCTATTTATTATTTTGCGAGGGAAAACTCATGGACTTCTAAACGTTTGACTTCTGGAATAGCAAACGTCACAGGGCAAATTCATTCTTGTGCGTTAGATAATGATGAAAAATATCTTTATTTCCGCGACCATAATGGTAAATTTGGAAGAGTCGAAATTGCTAATCCGCAGAATGTTGAAATTTTGAATTCAAATTGTGGAAAGGTTGATAAAGAGACTTCTTACTTGGCATTTAATCCTGTTGAAAACTGCTTTTATCTTTCTCTACAAAATGCGCAAGGGATTTATAAAGTTTCTCATGATGGGCAAACTGTGGAGGATTATGCCGGATTTAATTCGATTGGCGGGAAAGATGGACCTCGCCTGGAAGCTACATTGAGAAACCCGGCAGGTATTACTTTTGATAAAAGTGGTAACTTATATTTTTGTGATTCGCAGGGTTATACTTTACGAAAAATTTCTCGTATTGATGGAATGCTTACTACTGTTGCTGGACAATATCAGAAAAGTGGCGGCGTTGATGGATTACCTTTAGAATCTACTTTTAATTATCCTTATGTTGTTTGTATGGATGATGAAGAAAATTTCTTTATCGGTGAGCGTTGGGGATGTGTAGTGAGAAAATTTGCAGTAGAATAATCTTAAATTAAAATATATATGAAACAATTATTAATTGTTATTTCGCTTTTGTTTTCATGTATTTCGATGTCGTGGGGACAAAATGGATTTATGGTCGCTGGAACAGTGATGGACGAAAACGGTGAACCTTTAATAGGGGTAAGTGTGGTTAATCAAGCAAATACTTCCCAAGGAACAGTCACTGATTTGGACGGTAAGTTCCGTTTACCGAATCTTCTTAATAAAACAACATTGCTTTTTACTTATGTAGGTTTTAAAAATGAGAAGTATGTTGTAACAGGCAACAAAGAGCAAATCAAAATTGTAATGAAAGCCGATGTTAGTGACCTGGATGAAGTTGTAGTTGTTGGACAGGCTAACCAAAGAAAGGTTTCTGTGACGGGGGCAATTACAGTGGTGAAACCGGAAATTCTGGACCAACCAGGTACTTCTATCTCTAATATGTTAGGTGGAAATGTCCCAGGTATTATTGCTGTGACTCGTAGTGGTGAGCCTGGAGATGACTTTTCAGAATTCTGGATTCGTGGTATTAGTACTTTTGGAGCCAATGCCTCTGCTTTGGTATTGGTGGATGGTGTAGAAGGAAATATAAATGATCTTGACCCTTCAGATATAGAAAGTTTTTCTGTATTGAAAGATGCCTCCGCAACTGCTGTGTATGGTGTACGTGGTGCGAATGGAGTGGTGGTAATAACAACAAAAAGTGGTAAGGCGGGAAAGCTGAGAATTAATTTTAAAACAAATTTGATAATGAGTGAGTCTGCACGTATGCCAGAATATGCAGATGCTTATTCGTACGCTCAATTAGCAAATGAAGCTCGTCTTTCTCGTGGTAAAGATCCTATCTATTCTGATGTCGCAATGGAATTGATTCGTACAGGCATGGATCAGGACTTGTATCCTAATGTGAACTGGAGGGATGTGATTTTGAAAGATCATGTATGGCAGAATCAACATTTTTTAAGTGTTGCTGGTGGTGGTACTGCAGCTCGTTACTATATGTCATTGAGTATACAGAATAAAGATGCAGTTTTTAAGCAGGATAAATCAGCAAATAAATATGATACGAACGTTAGCTATCATAAGTATTCATTTTTGGCGAACATGGATGTAAACTTGACAAAAACAACCAATTTGGGGCTTAAACTAAATCAAGTGATTGTAAATCAAAATGCTCCGGGGTTTGGTGATAATAATGATGCTTTGTGGCAAGCACAGGCAAACTTGACTCCACTTACAACTCCGGTCAAATACTCTGATGGTTCATTGGCTACTTATGGAGCTAATGCTGATGAACTTTCTCCTTATGTTCAATTAAATTATACGGGATTTAAAGAAAATAGACGTTTAAATACGGGATTATTGGTAACTCTGAAACAAGATTTATCTTTTATAACAAAAGGCTTAGATATTAAAGGTGTGTTTTCTTACAATGGTGAATCGCAGCATAATATTACTCGTACAAAGATGCCAGATCTTTATTATGCTGATGGTAGAAATGCTGATGGAAGTTTGAATTTGAAAAGGACTCGTGAGAAGAAAGATTTGTCTTTTGGTAAGGATGTTTATAGCGCACGCTCCTATTATTGGGAATTAACAGGAAACTACAACCGTACTTTTGGTGAGCATAGAATTGGTGGATTGGTTCTTTTTTATTTGCAAAGTAATTCAAATTCAGATGCTAATGATAATTTGGCAGCGATTCCTACACGTTATGAGTCTTTATCTGGTCGTGTAACTTATGGTTTTAAGGATACTTATTTTGCAGAATTCAATATTGGCTATACGGGTTCTGAACAGTTTCCGACAGGTGAACGTTTCGGCTGGTTTCCAGCGGTCTCTGGTGGTTGGGTTCCTACTCAATATGACTTCCTAAGAGAAAAAATCCCGTTTTTGAATTTCCTTAAAATACGTGCTTCTTATGGTTTGGTAGGCAATGATCGTATTGGAGGTAAACGTTTTCCATATTTAACAACTATTTATTCAGGAATGTCAGGAACTTCCTGGGCTAGTGGCGGGGTTTTAGGAGAAGACCAAATTGGTACTGACGGCTTGACTTGGGAGACCGCCCATAAATTTGATATTGGTATAGATGCTCATTTATTTCATGAGAAAGTACAGTTTACTGTTGACTATTTCAATGATAAACGTACTGGAATATTCCAACAACGTGCTACTATTCCAACTGAAGTAGGATTAGTCAATTTTCCATGGGCCAATATGGGAAGTATGAGAAGTCATGGCTTTGATGGTAACATTTCTTTTGATCATGCATTTAATAAAGATTGGAGAATGACTTTACGTGCCAATTTTACTTACTCGCGAAATAAAGTTACTAATTGGGAAGAATCAGGTATTCGTTATCCTTATCAATCGCGAATTGGCATTCCTAATGGTGTACAAAGAGGTTTGATTGCCTTAGGTTTATTTAAAGATGAAGCTGATATTGAAAGTAGTCCCAAGCAGACTTTTGAGAGTGTAGTTCTACCGGGTGATATCAAATATAAAGATGTGAATAATGATGGAGTTATTAATTCTGATGATGAAGTGCCACTTTCGTATTCTGCAACTCCTGAATTGCAATATGGATTTGCTGCAGAAATTAGATGGAAGAAATTTTCATTAAGTGCTCTTTTCGAAGGGGCTGGGCACAGCAATTATTTTTATGGTGGTACTGGTTTTTATCCTTTTGCATGGGAAAGCCGAGGTAATTTGTTGAATATTGTAACAGAGCCATCTAATCGCTGGACTTCACGTGAAATTTCTGGAAATCCTTCAACAGAGAATCCAAATGCTCGTTTTCCTCGTTTAACATATGGAGAGAATAAGAATAATAATCGTGCATCTACTTTTTGGTTAGCAGATAATCGTTACTTGCGTTTTAAGAATCTTACGGCACGTTATTCTTATGCACATCCGTGGTTGAGTAACGTTATAGGAGTAAGTGGTATTGACATAAGTTTTATTGTTAATAATATATGTACATGGGATGATATTAAGTTATGGGACCCGGGACAGGCTAGTGGTAATGGAACTAAATATCCTATTCAGCGTACTTATACATTGCAGTTGAATTTTAATTTTTAATGAGGACAAAAAATATGAAAAATATAAGAAGTATAGTTATTGCAGGCATTACTGCTGTCATGGCTTTTAGTGTGTGTTCTTGTGACTCTTATCTGGATGTAGATCGCTATATTTATGATATGACTAGTCTTGATTCTATATTTAAACGTAAATCTTTGCTCGAGCAATATATAAATGGTGCTTCTATGTATTTACCGCGTGAAGAAATCTTGTGGTGGAAAGGTGAAGATCCTTTTGCGTTAACTACTGATGAAGCTTTTTGTTCTTTTAAAATGACTCCTGTTGATTATGCTCAGGGTAAAATCGATCGTTTTAGTAGTTCATATGATTATTATAATAGATTTTATAAAGGTATTCGGCGTGCCAATCAAGTAATTCAACGAATTCACGAATGCGAAGATATCTCGGAGGTAGATCGTCGTGATTTTACCGGACGTGCTCACTTCTTACGTGCTTATCTATATTATAGTTTATTGAGACAATATGGTCCTGTACCCATTTTGCCGGATGATCCGTTGCCGACTAATGGTTCGACTGAATCTTTAAGTTTTCCTAGAGGAACTTATGATGAATGTGTAGATTATATTTGTGAGAATTTGGAATCTGCTGCTGCCATGTTGTTAGATGAACGTCCAGATGTATCTACTTATCGTGTTCCTACAAAAGGTGCTGCATTGTCTATAATTTCTCGTATTCGTTTAGAGGCTGCTAGTCCGTGGTTTAATGGTAATCCTTATTATTATGATTTTATTCGTCATATAGATGGTGTGCCATATATTTCTCAAACAAAAGATTTACAGAAATGGGGAATAGCTGCTGCGGCAGCAAAAAGAGTGATCAATTTAGATAAATATGCTCTATTTACAGTGCCAAAAGATGCAGATACACCAGAACTACCTAAAAATGTGCCAAATGGAAATTTTCCTAATGGTGCTGGAGACATTGATCCTTTTAGATCTTATAATGATATGTTTACAGGTGAAGAGCTAGCGTTGAATGTTTCAGAATATATTTGGACAGCTGGTTTTAATAATGATGTTTTATATGTTGCCTTTCCTGCAGTAATGGGAGGAGGTAATGGATTGAATGTGAGCCAGCAATTAGTGGATGCCTACAAAATGGTTGATGGGTATGATATTAATGAATCAAGTCAAGAATATCCTTATCCTGTTGAGGCAGAAGCATGGAAACCTATTGGAAATAATGGGAAAAGTTTTTCAGGTTATCAAATGCCTGCTCAGGTTGCAAAGATGTATGATAATCGTGAAATGCGTTTTTATGCTACTATTGCTTTTAATCACCGCTATTGGGAAGCGAGTTCCTATGCTGGTACTGAACCTAACAAGAAGAATCTGGAGGTGACTTACTATATTGATGGCACTGGGGCTGCTTGGGGAGATCATCCTGACGATAAGAGTTTTAGTGGCTATAATTGTTGTAAATATGTTCATACTTCGGATAGTCCAAAAGGAGGTTATAGAAGTAAATACTTCCCCCTTATTCGTTATGCTGAAATCTTGCTTAACTATGTAGAAGCCATGAACGAGATGGAAGAAGGGGTTGTGTATACAGATGAGGATAATAATATTACGGTGAAAAGGGATAAGGATGAAATGAGAAAATATTTCAACATGATTCGTTTCCGTGCTGGTTTACCAGGAGTAACAGATGCAGAATTAAATGATCCTGCAAAAATGCGTGAGATAATAAAAAGAGAGCGTCAAGTAGAATTTGCTTTGGAAGGTAGGCGCTTTTTTGATTTACGTCGTTGGGGAGACTTGACTAAGAATGTAGGTACTTTTTATGGTATGAATGTGAATGCAAAAAGTAGTAACAGAGAGGCATACCATAAGCGGACGGCAATGACTTGGCAATACTCAATTTATACTATATCCAATAAATTGATGTTCTATCCGATTATTCAGACCGTAATGGATAAAAATGTGAAACTTGATCAAAATCCAGGATGGTGATCAGAATGATAATGTTAAACTATAAAAGAACGAAAAATGAAACTATTTAATTATACAAGATGCTTGTGTCTCAGTTTTTCTCTACTTGTATTAGCTTCATGTAATGTTGAAAATCCAATAGATGGAGAACAATATATAAAGCAGGTTTATTTGGTTGGTGCTTATGATAAACTGCAAGGAAAGGAGGTTGCTTATGGTAGTGAACGGGAGATATTTGTGTCTGTGGCAATAGGGGGAACTGTTTCTCTAGATCATGATGTAACTATAAGACTGGAGCAAGCAGACTACATTAATATTGATAATTATAATAAGAAAAATGTGGTAGGAGATGATATCCCTTATGAAGCTATGCCTCAAGAGTTATACAATATTCCTTCATGGGAAGGCACTATTAAAGCTGGAGAAGAGTATGTACGTATTCCTATCCATATTTATGCAGATCAGGTAAATTGTTACCTGATCTGCATAAATATGGATAAGCGTTATATTATTCCGTTGAGAATAGCAGAAGTGAGTGATTATGAACCAACCCCAACTGATACAGTTTTAATGGTGAATCTCAAAATGGTCAATGAATACTCAGGAACATATATCATCAGTGGAACAAATGTCAGATATGAAAATGATGAACCAATCGTAAGTGAAACATCTTCTTTAAATACACCGCGTACAATGATTGCGGTCGACCAGTATACAGTTCGTCTATTTCATGTTCGATCAACCGGTTCGATTTCAATTGCTTGAAAAGTTCCTCCATTTGCCGGTTTACAGCCAGCCTGTTCAACGATTTACGGTAGGTTTCGAATTTGTCGATGTAGTTCGAATGCAGGTCGAAGAATTGAGTGATATACTGTTCCTTGACCATATTCGATTCGGTAAGCAGACTATTCGTTTCGATGATTTCCCGGTTTTGCTCCGTCAGTCGGACATTGCTCTCGGAGAGTCGCTCCTTGATCTTGGATATATTTTTCATCTGTTTGAGGATCTGAGCGATAAGCAAAATAAGAGATAGGGACAACAAACTGATGAGTAGTAGCGACCACTGAAGGTTGTGTTTTGCAGCGGCCTCTTTATCGCGAAGACATCTATATACTTTAATGTACCAAACTGGAAATAGGCTATCCTAATGCAAATATAGGATTTTTCTTTGAAAATCCATATTCAAGGTAAAATACAAGTCATTAAAAGTCAACCATAACGGTTGGCTTTTTTCATTTTCTTTGAAAATTTTTCCGAAAATAGTGCAAAATCGGGCTTCGTGTGGTAATATAATCATATATAATCCAAATTCATTGGGATTCATTTAATCCAAACCGAAATTGGATTCGATTTACCAAATGCCACAATGATAAGGTCGCTGATAGATTTACTGAGAAACTTGCAATCCGAGGAGGATTGTAGGCTTTTCTTGGAAAATATCAGGTGGCACGGAGTCCCTG
>ENA-OPCO01001523-OPCO01001523.1-human-gut-metagenome-genome-assembly--contig:-NODE-1523-length-14605-cov-2.729553_pt1 | contig 14605 bp, 6 predicted proteins | sample MGYA00241562_ERZ501475 | MGnify/ENA primary metagenome ERZ501475 (study PRJEB25962, sample SAMEA2042627) | human gut metagenome | biome: human gut; feature: human-associated habitat; material: faeces... | reverse complement strand
ATCTGCGTTCAGCACCTTGCTGACGGTGATGCTGTACTGGGTTTCTTCAAAGTTAGTGATTGTAGTAGTACCGCCTGCCTGTACTGCCGACCGTGTTACCGGTAAGAAAGAGTAGCGGATACCACTATCCGCAGTGTAAGTACCAGAATCTCCTGTATAAGTCGGAACGCCGTTGGCGTTGGTTTCCAGCACGTAGAAATCCATGCCCTTGGGCACATCTTCAAATGTCACGTCCTGCGAGCCTGCCTCGGTAAAGGTCAGGGACTGCACCGGTGCTTCCTCATAGCGAACATAATCGTCTGCCGCATTCTTGGTGAACAGGGCAAAATAGAAGGTGTCGCCGGTGACATCTCCACCTTCCATGCCTGCCAGAGTTTTGGTCAGTGTGATCTCACCTGTATTTTTGGTATTGGTCACGCCGACAGTCTGGTTCGTTGTGGCATCAGTGGAGATCTTATTGCCGGTATATGCCGGTGTGTAGTTGCGAATCTGATTGCCCTTGGCATCTGTTTCCAGCAGGTAAACGTTGTTGGCGTTGTTGGTCTGCTGCTTGATCGAGGACAGGTCTACGTCCTTCATGGTGACAGAAGCCGCGTTCTGTCCTGCCGGAATGGTGACGGAAATCACATCGCTCAACCGTGTGGTGTAATTTTCATCGGTAAACAGTGCAAAGTAGAATGTTGCGTCCTTAGTTTCTGCTTCTGTCAAGGTCTTGTTGACCGTCACATCAACGGTGGTGTCCGGTGTCTGTACCCAGACGCCGACCTTTGCCGGCTCTGCTACCATGACAGTATCGCCCAGAATGTCAGGATTCTGATAGGAGTACGCGAAGCTGTTCCATGCGATGTTTTCCTCGCCGGTCTTTGCCACATAGCTGGGAACGGTTGCGGTAACTTTGACAACAACTTCCTCGCCAACCTCGACGGTCGTATCTTGCAGCTGGATCCGGAAGTCTACGGTATCGTCAGACTTGATGTTTGTCCAGTTCATGACATCGTTCTGTCCCAGCCAGTCCTTGGAGTACTCATTCAGGACAGAGGTCTTGTCGGTGGAATAGCTACGTGCTGTTTTATCAACTACATCTGTTCCGCCTACCATAACAGAATCAATGCTCTTGAGTTTCACGCCGAATGCGGAGAAACGCTCATAGCCGGAAACCAGACCCAAGTCACCCACATAGGGCAGACGGTCAATAATGGTCATGTTTTCCAGAGCTACCGGCGAGTTGTTCTTGATGTGGAGTTCATAGGTCACATCTTCGCCCTGCATGCCCTGCACATAGTTGTGGGTGGGCTGGCGGCTGTAACCGGTATCATCAGCCGGATCGGTGTGAGGGTCGCCGGTGTGTCCATTATTGGTATAGGTAATCGTTTTCCACGATTCGGTGGTCAGACCAACGATATTGTAGTTTGCATAGTTCCAGATCTGCGTGTCGCGCTTTTCGCCGGCAACCGTATCTTCTGCGGTGAACGGCTGGTCAATGGTGGCGTAACCGGTGTTGGTGATAACGCCTTCTTTTTCCTGGCCGTCTTTTACAGTGGTGGCGAATTGTACGACGATGGCATAGTTCGGCTCCAGTTTTCCTTCTGTAACGCCTGTTCCTGTCACACTGGAAACATCCCAGCTGACAGAATCACCGTTGGCAGTGGTTTTGATCGCTGCACCAGTTCCGGTAACCATACCATCTTTGTCCACAGCAAAGCTGCCGTCTGCCTTCAGCGGCACTACAAAACATTTTGTAGGGTAGCTGGTGTTGTCAAATTCATAGCAGTTGGGAAGATTATCTGTCAGCGTCACGTCAGTGAGATCCAGCCTGCCCAGTTCTTCCCCGTTCAGGATAGCCTTGCCAGCGGTATCTGTTTCGCCCTTGCCGTTATAGAGGACTGCCTGCCAGATCAGGGTATCGCCAGCGGTGATATAGCCGTTTTCTACCTTCTGGACATCTGCGTTTTGATAGTCCTTTCCGGCATAGGAAGCTACTGCCAGTTTGGCGAAGCCGGGGGCGGGAGTGGTTTTGGTGAAGCTGATGTCCACCTTGCTATTGGGCAAAATCACACGGTCGCTGCCGTCATCGCTGCCCTCCTCCACTGTCACCTTGGAAAGAGTGTTGGTCAGTGTGACTTTTTTCGCTGTGCTGTTTGCCAGTTCCTGTGCCTTGTCGGCGGTCAGTTTGGTTTTGTAAGTCAAACTTACGCCGCAGTCATGCAGATATTCAAATTTTTCTCTGGAAACAAATGTAAAAGTCAGCGTCTGTCCGTTCTGCTCTGCGTTAATGTCACTGAAAGGTGCATAAGCTGCAATTCCCCCTACACTACCTGGCACATATTCCATGCCGTCCGGCAGGGTGTCTTCTACAATAATCTTTTTTCCGTAGTAGGCGTTTCCCTCGCCTTTCAGTTGCAGCCTATACTGAAATGGCATGGCTTCCAATTCGGAAGCACTCTTGCCGCTAATGTTAGTTTCGGCATCGCCGCCGGCCAGCTGCTTGGTTGCTATAAAGGTAGAGCTATCAATCGGGCTCTTGACCATGTCCTGAGCATACCATTTTCCGTCATTCGGAATATGATAGTCATTGTTCCAACTATTTTTAACTGCCTGTCCGATGGCAACATAATTGTAAAGTCCCTTTTCATCTGTTGCATACTTGGTTTCCAGTGAAGTGCCTTTAATCTTTATGTTTGTTCCGGTATACTGCTTTTTATAGGTGTTATTGTGTTTCAGATCAGAAATTGTTTCTATCGTATATTCCAGTTCCACCCATTCACCCGGTGCCAGATTGATGTTCGGAAGAATGTACTGAGCTTCAGCATGTCCGGTGGTAGACGCACAAAGTGCCTTATCGCCCGCCTTGTAATTCTTATTGCTAGAGCTAATACGAATTACTGTCATATCCGCAGCACTATCTTTATCTGCACCCCAGTACAGCAACTCACCTCTGTCGTAGATCGCCAGATGTTCCAGTGTGTTCGTGCTGTTGTTGGTGAACTTCACGCGATAGGTGATGTCCTCCTCTGCGGAGTACACACGGTCATCAACAATCGTCTTTTCCACGCTGTACTTGCTCAGGTCTTCACCTACGCGAACTGTTGCCTTGTAGTCATTGCCGTTGATGTTAGCGATGTTGACCACGTCTGCCTCACCGTCAACGGTAGCTTTAATGGTGATCGTCACCACTTCGCCGGCAGCCAGTGTGAAATCGCCGGTAATGCCCGCAGCCGCTGTGAGGTTCTCCAGTGTCAGCGTGCCGGTCAGCGGTTCGTCTGTCAGCTTGTTAGAAGAAGCCGACAGATTGCTGGTCATGGAAACTGCCTTAAATGTCGCACCGGCAGGCACAGCGTCTTCCAGCTGGCTGACAACGCCTGCGGCAGTGCCGTTGCTGTTGTCCAGCTTCAGGGTGTATTCCACAGAAGTGAGCGTGTTTTCCGTAAAGCCTTCCGGACTGACGCTCTTGGAGAAGTGCATATCCGCCGCAGCGTCTTTTCCGGTAAAGGTAGTAGACTTGTCGCCGTCGCCGGTGGTTGCCGTATTCACAACAGATTCCGCATCAGAATTGATCTTCACCGGAATGGCAACAACCACAGTGGCATCTTTGGCAATCGCTGCATTTGTCGCAGCAACAGTGTTGCCGCTGACGGTGATGCCCGCAGTTTCCAGTGACTGTGAAACGCCGTTGACAGTGACGGTCACGCCCTTGGAGGTATCAATGGTCACGCCGGCAGGCATGGTATCACTGAATGTGAATGTACCAGCCTTGGTGCCGTCGTTCTTCATGGTGATATGGTAAACGCCGTCGGTTTCCACACCTTTTGTATAAGTGGTGTTTCCTGCCGACTGTACATAGCCGCTCTTGAAGTATGATACATGTGCCACATCTTTCTTAACCCAAATGGTCTTGGTTGCATTTTCGCCGTTGTTGCCAGTCACTTCGTTGGTCAGTACCGTGTCCTCGTCCTTGTTCACGGTGCATTCGATCTCTTTGGTGACGCTCTGTCCGGCAGGAACTGCAACGTTGTTCCATGCCGTTTCTCCAGCGGCAGTCAGTCCGTCCGGCAGATTATCTGTGAGATCGATCGTACCGTCTGCATCGCCGGTATTGGTCACGGTGATAACAAACTTGACCTTGTCGCCCTTTACATAGTACGCCTTTTCATTTTCCACGGTTTTGCTCAGACTGAACTTCGGCCCCTGCGGAGCAGAAACCTTCAGTTCCACGCTGTTTCCGCCGATGGTCGAGTAGCTGGCATTGTCACCGTAGGGCTTGCCGGAAACAGTCAGGCTGTTGGTGACCTTGCCGTCCGCGGTGCCGTTCATCTTCACGGTGCTGCTGTCCAGAGGCAGTGCTACGTTCAGATTGACTGCGGACATTTCTGCATTGGTGTTCTTGCTGTCCACGGTGAAGCTGATCTTGGCAGTGCTGCCGCTGACCGTTACACTCAGGTTGCCGGCGGTGTAGCCTTTTACCGCAACGGCAGACTTGACGGCGTTTTCCACCGCGGTCTGTGCATCACCGATAAAGGTCATTTCCGACAGTGAAATGGTGTCCTCGAATTTCAGGGACTGTACCCATTCCACGCCGCTTTTCTTGGAGGCGTTGTTCGCCGAAGCACTCAGGGTATAATTTACCGTGGTGCCGGCAGCCAGCTGTGCCGCTGTCAGGGCGTTTCTGTCCTCCGACTTGGACGCACTCCACTGCCGTTCTGCCCTGGCAGTAATTGTACTGCTGGCATTCTTGCCTGTGCTGTCCTGTACGATCTTTACGGTCGAGATCGTTCCGCCCGGGGTCTTGCCGTTTTGGAACTTCGCCTGCAGCCGGACCTGTTTGGTCTGACCGTTGTCAATATCAAAGGCGATATACCGGCTGCCGTCGCTGTTGACATGCAGGGTATACCCATTATAAACGGCTCCGTCCCTGAAGCCGTTTCCGGCAAAGTTCGGCAGCAGCAGATTCTTGTCGGTGATCTCGATCCGATAAGAATCCACCTCTCCTTCATTAACGTTGTTTCCGGAGATCGTCGACATCAGATAGAACACATCTCCCGTATTCACTTCATCAATCGACTTGTACTTGCTGTCCCGAAATTCGACACTGGCGTTTGTCAGTACCAGCGGTCCGCCGGATCGTCCGTTACTGTCTGCCGATACCGGAAACAGCATCGACGGCAGGCAGGTCACGATCATCAGGACTGCCAGCAAGACACTGATGACTCTTGTACGCAGGTGTCTTGTCTTTTCTGTCTGCATAAAAAAACTCCTCTCATTGCGGGAACGCTGCACGCAGTCTGTTTTGCATTCTTTCGTGCAAACTTTATGCGGCGTTTCCTCAGATTTTTTGCACGGGAAAACCGGTTCCCTGTGCAGATTTGCACCGTGGCAGCAACATCGACAAAAACGATATACATACCACATTTTTTACAGCAATTTCCACTAACTCCACCGCTTTTAACCGTTCAATTGTTTCCACAATCAAAAGAATATTTTGGTGTAAATCACGGAAATCGCTCTGATACAACTTTATTATACTGATTATCTGTGAAGTTTTATATAACTTTTTATGTAATATTCGAAAAGTAAAGGGAAGGATCAGGAAGTCTGTTCAAACTGCTTTCTGATTCTCCAAATTTTGCAGCGGCATCTCCGGCGAATGGCTGTCCGAATTTACCCGCGTGCAACTTCTTTCAATCACATATGACGAATCACGCCATTGTTTTTTCAAATATTTCGTGAAAAAAGCTATTGCAACCTTGCCCAAAATCCGGTATAATAAATAGTAGGGGATGTTCCAGAGGAAACGGAACAGTCCGCAGTATGGCAAATCGAAGCCAGCACTAATAAATGGCACGCCTATGCCAAATGCATTGAGGAGGATATTATGGTAGCAAAAACAACAGAAAATCCCCAGAGAGAAGAATTAAAACAAAAATTCGTAGACCGACTTCAGCTGGAGTGCAGCGTTTCTCCGGACGAAGCTTCTGACAAGCAGATCTATCAGGTGCTGTCTGCCCTGATGGTCGAAAAGCTGAAGCACAAGCGGCAGCATTTTATCAATAAAACCAATTCCGTCGGCGGAAAGAACGTTTACTATCTGTCCATGGAATTCCTGATGGGTCGTTCCCTGAAGACCACCCTGTACAATCTGGAACTGGCAGATGATGTCCGTGCGATCTTGCAGGATTATCACATCAACCTGGACAGCATTTTCGAGTGCGAACCGGACGCTGGTCTGGGCAACGGCGGTCTGGGCCGTCTGGCAGCATGCTATCTGGACGCAATGGCAACACAGGAAATCCCTGCAACCGGTCACTCGATCTGCTATGAGTACGGTATCTTCAAGCAGATTCTGGAAGACGGCTGGCAGACCGAAGAACCGGACAACTGGCTGCCGGGCGGCAGCGTATGGCTGGACCCGAAGCCGGACGAAGCCATTGAAGTCCACTTCGAGGGCAACGTACAGGAATACTGGCAGGATTCCTATCACTATATTTCCCATGTCAACTACAACACCGTTATCGCGATCCCGTATGACATGTACGTTTCCGGTTACGGCAGTGCCGGCGTTTCTACCCTGCGTCTGTGGAAGGCACAGGCACCCAGCTTTGACATGAAGGAATTCAACGAGGGCAACTATGAACAGGCTCTGTCCCGCAACTCCATGGCGAATGCGATCTCCAAGGTACTGTACCCTAACGACAACCATCTGGAGGGCAAGTCCCTGCGTCTGCGTCAGCAGTACTTCCTGTGTGCCGCAGCTATCGGCGACATCGTCAACCACCACATGAACGTATACGGCACACTGGAAAACCTGCATGAAAAGGTAGCGATCCACATCAACGACACACACCCGACACTGGCAATTCCGGAACTGATGCGTGTGCTGCTGGACGACTGCGGCTATACATGGGATCGTGCATGGCACATCGTCACCAACACCTTTGCCTACACCAACCACACCGTTATGGCAGAGGCTCTGGAAAAGTGGGACGTGAATCTGGTCAAGCAGATCGTGCCGCGTATCTTCCAGATCATCGTGGAGATCAACAACCGCTACTGTGCCGGTCTGATGGAACGCAACGGCGGCGACAGTGCAAAGACCACCCGCATGTCTATCATCAAGGACAACCAGATCCACATGGCTACCCTGTGCGTCATGGCTTCTCACAGTGTCAACGGCGTTTCCAAGCTGCACTCGGAGATCATCAAGGACAGCGTATTCCACGAAGAATATCTGGATACGCCGAACAAGTTCAAGAATGTCACCAACGGCATTGCATACCGGAGATGGCTGTATCAGTCCAATCCGGGTCTGACCCAGCTGCTGCGTGACAAGATCGGCGACGGCTTCCTGAAAGACGGCAGCGAGCTGAAGAAGCTGGACGTTTTCGCAGACGACAAGGCCGTTCTGGAACAGCTGCGGAAGATCAAGAAGGAAAACAAGCAGCGTTTCGCCAAGTATGTCAAGAAAAAGAGCGGTCTGGTTCTGGACACCGACAGCATTTTCGATGCTCAGGTAAAGCGTCTGCACGAATACAAGCGGCAGCACCTGAATGCTCTGCACATTCTGGCACAGTACAACGCCCTGCTGGAAAATCCGGATATGGACTTTACTCCCAAGACCTACATCTTCGCCGCAAAGGCTGCTCCGGGCTACTATCTGGCAAAGCAGATCATTAAGATGATCTGGGCTCTGTCTGAGGAGATCCGCAAGAACCCCCGCATTTCCGACAAGCTGTCTGTATATTTCCTCGAAAACTACTGTGTTACCATGTCTGAACTGCTGATGCCGGCCTGCGACATCTCCGAGCAGATCTCTCTGGCAGGCACAGAGGCTTCCGGTACCGGCAACATGAAGCTGATGCTGAACGGTGCCATTACACTGGGTACACTGGACGGTGCAAACATCGAGATCGGCGATGCAGTTGGTCCGGAAAATATCCTCATCTTCGGCATGAAGACCGAGGAAGTCAACACCCTCAAGGCCCGCGGCTATCGTCCGGAGGACTATTACAACAACAATCCGGTCATCAAGAGCTGTATCGACCGCATGTATGCCGGCATCAACGGCTGCAAGTTCACTGAAGTGGCAGACTCTCTGCGGACACTGGATCCGTACATGGTTCTGGCAGACTTCGACAGCTATTGTCAGGTACAGGAACACAGTTCCAAGCTGTACACCGACAAGGACACATGGACCAAGATGTCCCTGCACAACATTGCCAACGCAGGCATCTTCTCCGCAGACCGTGCTGTAAACGAGTACGCAAAGGATATTTGGAATATCTGAGGACTGGGGAATCTCTCCCGGAACTGATATAATCTGACGAAAACGGAGCAGCACAAACCCTGCTCCGTTTTCTTGAATGAACGGGTTGTGCGGTGTCCGCGAAATTACAATTTGCATATTCTCACTTCACAAAGAAAGGAGCATCTCTGTATGCGTTATTTTTACAACAGCTGGGATTCGGCGTATAAGTCGCACTTCGGTGCCATTGCCAGAAACCAGAGCTGTCAGTTCACCATTCGCCTGCCGGAAGAAACGCCGCTGGACTTTTCTCCGGTACTGGTGGTTTTCCGTACCGGCTTCAAGGAACGTTTTCTGCCGATGAACGTGAAAGAACACGAAAACGGCTATGTCACATACACCACAGATCTCATTCCCAAGTACTCCGGCGTACACTACTACTATTTCTCCTACACCTCCAACGGTGTGCGGCACTATATCAAGCGGGGCGATGCCTGCCACGGCACACTGGATCAGGGAGAAATGTTCCAGCTGACAGTCTACAACGAGGACTATCAGACACCCCAGTTCCTCAAGGGCGGCGTGATGTATCAGATCTTCCCCGACCGCTTTTGCAGCAGCGGCAAGATGCATGACAATGTGCCCTCTGACCGCGTGATGCGGGAATGGGGAGAACTCCCCTACTACAAGCCCGACCAGAACGGACACGTCTGGAACAACGACTACTTCGGCGGCGATCTGGACGGCATCCGCAGCAAGCTGGACTATCTGAAAGATCTGGGCGTGACCTGCATCTATCTGAACCCGATCTTCGAATCCCACGAGAACCACCGCTACAACACCGCCAATTACCGGAAGGTAGACCCGCTGCTGGGCACCAACGAGGACTTTCGGGAACTGTGTAAGGCTGCCAAAACCTACGGCATTTCGGTAATTCTGGACGGCGTATTCTCCCACACCGGTGCAGACAGCATCTATTTCAACAAGTTCGGCCGCTATCCCACCCCCGGTGCGTATCAGTCCGAAAAGAGCCCCTATTACTCCTGGTATCACTTCTGGGGCAACAAGGAGTATGAGTCTTGGTGGGGCATTGACACCCTCCCCAACGTAGACGAGAACAACCCCAGCTATACCAAGTACATCTGCGGCGATGACGGCGTACTGGACTACTGGCTCAGTCTGGGGGCTGCCGGATACCGTCTGGACGTTGCCGACGAACTGCCGGACGAATTTCTGGACAACCTGCGTGCCTGCGTCAAGAAGTTTGACGAGGAAAAGATCGTCATCGGCGAGGTCTGGGAAGACGCTTCCAACAAGGAGGCGTATGGTGTCAAGCGGCGGTATCTGCTGGGCGACCAGTTGGACAGCGTGATGAACTACCCGTTCCGCGAGGCAATTATTGCTTACATGAAGGGCGAAGCTGCCACCACATTCCGCGACCGCATCATGGGCATTCTGGAGAACTATCCCAAGTGCACTGTCGATGTGCTGATGAACTTCGTTTCCACCCACGACATCGAACGGGCGATCAACCGATTCGGCGGGCAGCCCTGCGACGACAAGAGCAAGGACTGGATGGCATCGAATGAACTGTCGCCGGAGGAATACGAACGCGGCAAGACGCTCCTGAAAGGGGCTATGGTATTGCAGTTCTTCCTCCCCGGTGTACCCAGCATCTACTACGGCGACGAAGCCGGCTTGCAGGGCTGGAAGGATCCGTTCAACCGCCGCTGCTATCCGTGGGGACAGGAGGACACCGAGCTCATCGACTACACCCGCCAGCTGGCAAAGATCCGGCGGGAACACCCTGCATTTGCAGAGGGTGCTATGGAATTTCTGGTGCTGGAGGACAATGTTGTGGGATTTGCCCGCTATATTCCGGAAAATGGCTCCAGTGCTGTGATCCTGCTGAACCGCGGCGGGGATACCACAATGGTTTCGCTCCGCGACAAGGCATTCAGCCGCTATGCATTCAGCACGGTCATCAGCGGCATCTGCGACGGTGATGCCGTGATCCTGCCGAAGAACAGCTATGCCGTGATCAGTGCCGTCCGCACCAATGTGCCGAATGCACGATAACAAACACAGTGTTTCCCTAGACAATCACCGCGAGGGCAGCCGAAAGACTGCCTTTTGCTTTTATCTTTTCACGCGTTATAATTCGACAAATTTTCTATAGTTTGATTTGAAAATTGATTGTTTGGCAATGCAAAACTTTTCTTTTTTCGAAAGTGGTGAAAAAGGCTTTACAAGTGCCCGAGAATGTGATATACTAATGAAGTCGCCAATCGAGGTGTGGCTCAGTTTGGTAGAGCACTACGTTCGGGACGTAGGGGCCGCAAGTTCGAATCTTGTCACCTCGACCATAGAAAAAGCACGCAGTTTCGGGAAGTTTTCTCGTTGCTGCGTGTTTTGTTTTATCTGAAAAAAATGCGTTTAGGGCACTATTAGGGCACTAAGCCCTCGAAAAGTCCCTGCAAAGTCCAGCAAAATCCGACAGAAAGAAAGCCGCTGCAAGGTGTATCATGCACCCTGCGGCGGCTTTTGTTATGCCCCGGCTTTCGCCTGCTTTGGCTCTGCCGCTGCCTTTGTCTGTGCCTGCTCTGGTTTGGGCTTTCGGCTGACTGTCAGCATACTTTGCAGCACGCCCGCCGCCTCCTCGTCTGCCTCCTGCAAGCAATGCAGGTACTTGTTTGTAGTTTCAATGTCCCCATGCCCGAGCCGTCCCTGCACCTGCTTCAGACTAACACCGCCGTATAAAAGCAGCGTCGCCGAAGTATGCCGCAGTGCGTGAAATTTCCGGTGCCGGAATCCGTTACGTTTCAGAAACTTTGAAAACTGCCGTGTTGGCGTGCAGGGGTTCATCGTTTCTCCGTTCCACTGGGTGAACAGCCAGCCGCCCTCGTGCCACTGGGAACCCAGCCGCAGCCGTTCCCGCCGTTTCTCCTGCTCCAGCAGCTGGACAAGGTCAATGCAATAGGGACTTACTGTAATAGACCGCACCTCATAATCTTTCGGGGCTTTTGTCTGTGCCGGCTCTCCGGTGAGTTTGATTGCTGCCCGTGAGATCGTGACCTTGTTCGCCGCCTTGTCGATGTCCTCGAACCGCAGTGCCACCAGTTCCACACGCCGTGCCCCAGTGATAATGGCAAGCTGTATCAGCACTTGAAATTGCAGCGGCTCTTGCTCCAGAGCCTCCAGCATAGCGGCTGCTTCTTGTTTGGGGAAAATGTCGATCTCCGGCTTTACGGGCTTTTTGAGGGTGAGTTTCTCCGCAGAGGCGGGATTTTCCGGCAGGATTCCCAGCTTGACCGCCTGCCGGAATATGGATTGCAGCACACACAGATACCGCTTGACCGTATTCGGGGAAATGGGCTTGTTTGCGTGTGGTGTCTGGGATTCCATGCCGTTTAGCTGGGAAACAAAAGCCTGCACATGAACGGGCTTGATCTGCGAAAGCTTGTGATTTCCCAGAGCAGGCAGAATGCACCGGCGAATCACGCTGCTATAAAATTCATACGTTGCCGGAGAAAGTGTTTCGCCTACGGTTTCCAGATACTGGGGGATAAATCCGGCAAGTGTGAGGTTCTGCTGTGTGCAGACCAGCCCGCTTTTGCACTGCTCCTCAAACAGCAACGCCTGCCGCTGTGCCTCTTTTTCCGCCTGTCGGGGTGTCATGCTGGGGCTGGGTTTCCACGTCATTTCGTGGGGTTTCAGCTTGTTTCCCTCGCTGTCGTAGCCGCGGCTGACACGAATGCGGTAGGAGATCACCTCGCCGGCTTTATTCTTGCGTGGTGTGATGTTCGCCATCTGTTTTCGCCTCCAAGTCTTTATTTATCGTTTTGCTGTGGGCAATTGCGGCTTTCACATCTTTCAAGCTTAACTTTATTCTGTCGAGTAGCTCTTTTTCTGTGAAATAGTCAAGCATATTTTTTGCAATTTTGGTTGCCTCTTCTTTGCTGATGTCGGCTTTTTTGTTGAGTTCCAACTGTACTAATTCTGTTGCGATATCTTCGGAGACGAAAGCAGAGAAAATGTATTGTGAAATCAATTTCAGTGGAGACACTTCACTTTTAACAAAGTTATCATCTTGCGTAGATACATATGAACACACCAAAACATCAACAGCCCACGCTGTCGGCGTATCCGCTTTTAGCTTTGTTATTGTTTCTTCTGAAAGCCCCGTCACCTCACACGCCGCCCGCATATCCTGCTCCGTGCTCCTGACATCGGAAAGTCCAAGCAGATAGTCCGCAGAAACGTTGAAAAATTCAGCAAGTTTCCCCAGAGCCTCCACATTTATCGTGCGTTCTCCTTTTTCGTATAAGCTTAAACTTTGCCGAGTTACGCCGAGAAGATCAGCAATTTTTTGTTGCGGTGTGCTTGTTTCTTCCCGCAGCTCCCGTATTTTTTCGCCCACTTGTTCCATATAAGACAAAATAAAATACCTCCAAACAGATAATATAAAAATAGCAACTTTCAGTATACAAAAATATTTTTTTGATATTAAGGGTTGACTTCTGCACAAAGTTGCGGTATAATAGCAATGTCAACAACAGCATCTAAACTCATTTTACCATTATTCGCTGTTGTTGTCAATAGCTATTTTTGAAAAGAGGTGATACCATGACCGGAACAGAAGTAAAACAGCTTGCAAAGCAGAATGGCGTTTGCCTGTGGCAGATTGCGGAAAAGCTGGGAATCAATGACGGCAATTTCAGCCGAAAGCTGCGAAAGCCGTTGAGTGAGGCAGACGCTGCAAAGGTGCTTGCCGCCATCGACCAGCTAAAAGCAGAGCAGGCATAAAAAAACGCTTTCCAAAAATGGAAAGCAAAACCCAACGAACAAAGAGCGAACAGAGAGACACCACTGTTTGCCACTATTTCGGAACGACCGGCAGAAAGCGAGAGAAAAACCATGCACACTACAAGACACCCACCAAGGCAAAAGAAAAAGGCGTGTACCCGCTACCAACAGACACACGCCCGTGCATTTCGCACGTTAAATTTCCAATCGACTATTCAAAAATAGCCTGCTCCTATTATAGCATATCCGGAGCAGGTTTTCAAGAGAAAGGAATGAATCAATGAATAAAGATTTTACATATACCGTTCCCCACATGGAAAGCATTGACACCACGGCAAAAGCGTTCGGGCTTTCGTCCTATGCTGTGCGGAAACTGGCGAGAAGTCGGCGGGGTGCAGCCTTTACGGTGAAGATCGGCAGCCGCTACCTCATTAACCAAGAGAAATTCGCAGCGTTTTTGAACTGCGAGGCTGTAGGGGACGATGCCCACACCGTCCCGCCTGAACAGCACACCGCTGGCATTCAGCCTGTGCCGGTGCGGCTGTGAGAGGCGGTGAGAGCCGGTGAGGGCAAAAGAAGAAAAGCCGCTGTTTTTGCAATATGTGGATATGATCTCACAAGGAAACTGGCGGGGATATATTGAAGGGCTGCCGGCTGCAACGATCGCAAGCGAACTGCACACACTGTGCCACGCTGCACTTTTCAGCAAAAGCAGTGCGGAGGCTGTGAAATTTCTGGAGGCGATGCAGGCAAAGCTGGTAGATGCAAAGGCAATTCCGCCGGAACTTTGCAGCCTGCTCAAAAAGACAATGGAAAGAGCCGATGCTGTCATGAGCGAGGGCGGCTGGCAAAAAATCACAGAAAAACAGCAGGAGAAAGATTTGCAGCCGGTTTTCCCTGCGGGCGTGTTTCCGCCAGTGATCGAGGAGTATCTGGACAATGTGGCGAAGCAGGTGCAGGTACGGCGTGAAATGGTTTATCCGGCAGTTTTGGCGGCTCTGGCACTCTGCACACAAGGGAAGTACAAAGTAGAGTATCCGGACGCTACCCGCAACCAGCAGCATTTGTGCTTGTATATTGGCATTGTTGCAGACCCCAGCGAAAGAAAAAGCCCGGTGTTCAAGAAAGTGATCTTAAATCCGTTTTACAAGTGGTACAACGACGTAAAGGGCGACTATGAAGCGGAGAAAGCACGGTATAAGGCAGAGCGAAAGGTGCTGCTGAAACAGCTGGAGGCAGCGGAAAAAGGCTGCACAAGCAAAGAAAAAGCTGCAACAGCGGTTGACGACATCACCGGACTAGAGGAAAAGCTGGCGGAGAAGAAACCGCCACGGAATCCCTATTGCTTATTTGACGATACAACGCCGGAGGCTCTGGCGAAAAAGCTGCTGGAATCCGGCGAGAACGGCGGCATTTTTTCCGAAGAAGCCGCTTTTATGGAAATACTGGCGGGGCGGTATACAGACAAGGGCAAAAACCAAAGCCCCGATCTGGTATTGAAAGCTTACAACGCCGAACCGGTGCGTGTCAATCGTGTTTCCCGCGAGGAACTGGTGCTGGAAC
>ENA-OPCO01001521-OPCO01001521.1-human-gut-metagenome-genome-assembly--contig:-NODE-1521-length-14607-cov-3.408741_pt1 | contig 14607 bp, 10 predicted proteins | sample MGYA00241562_ERZ501475 | MGnify/ENA primary metagenome ERZ501475 (study PRJEB25962, sample SAMEA2042627) | human gut metagenome | biome: human gut; feature: human-associated habitat; material: faeces... | reverse complement strand
TAATCCCAATATTTAATAATAATAATCCCGATATATTAATTATATAATAAATATTATAACAATGTGAAAATTGAGAAGAAACACTGTTATCCTAATAATATAAGAAATAACATAGTTATAATGTAAGAATAATAAAAAATAGCGTAACAGCCATAATTAATTACAGTAATGATATTTGCTGTTACAATAAATGTTTAACTATAGTTTAGTGAATGATGCGGAAAGGAAATAGAATTTGCAAAAAAGAACGAAAAGATATAATTATAGGATTTTTTTACTTAATACATATATGAATAATAATAAATTACGTTTAATAATATTAAAATGTAAGCCGTTAAAGACTGCATTTATAAGAATTACAGCAATATGAATGAGGGCCAGATGACAAGACTTCGTGCAAGTATTGTATGTGAACCTACACTTGCTATATGTGCAAGAGCTATTGGAATTGATAATTTCATAATGTTAGGTAAAGGTGAGGAATTAACAGGCGGAAGAAAGAGAGATTCTATAGTATCAGATGCCTGTGAAGCGGTAATAGGAGCAATATATCTGGATGGTGGTTTTGCTAATGCAAAAGAATTCGTTAAATCATTTATTCTTAATGATTTGGAAAGCAAGCAACTCTTTTATGATAGCAAAACTATTTTACAGGAAGTCGTACAGGCGGCACATAAGGAAGTTGTATACGAGATTATAGGAGAATCAGGACCAGAGCACGATAAAGACTTTATTGCAAGTGCGAAGGTCAATGGAATGTTCCACGTTACAGCCAAGGGTCATACCAAGAAGCACGCTGAACAGCACGCGGCATATGAGGCACTTGTGGAATTAAAGAAGCAGGGATATGAAATTCCTATAAGAAAATAGCAAAGGAATTGTATATATGTATTTAAAGAGTATAGAGGTTCAGGGCTTTAAGTCATTTGCCAATAAGATAGTATTTGACTTTCATAACGGAATTACAGGCATTGTAGGTCCTAATGGCTCTGGGAAAAGTAATGTCGCCGATGCTGTAAGATGGGTTCTTGGTGAACAAAGTGCGAAGCAGCTTCGTGGGGCGAAAATGGAAGATGTCATATTTGCAGGAACACAGAACCGTAAACCTGTTGGTTTTGCGTATGTTGCAATAACACTTGATAATAGTGACCACGCACTTCCTGTTGAATATGATGAAGTTACGGTATCAAGAAGAGTATACCGTTCAGGGGAAAGTGAATACAAGATTAATGGACATACCTGCCGATTAAAAGATGTAACAGAGATGTTCTATGATACAGGTATCGGTAAAGAAGGTTATTCTATTATCGGACAGGGACAGATTGATAAAATCCTTAGTGGTAAACCTGAGGAACGCAGGGAGCTTTTTGATGAGGCGGCAGGTATTGTTAAGTTTAAACGCCGTAAAGCTGCGGCTATCAAGAAGCTTGACAATGAAAGAAATAATCTTGTCCGTGTTAATGATATTTTATCAGAACTTGAAAAGCAGGTTGGCCCATTACAGGTACAGTCTGAGAAAGCAAAGGAATATCTTAATTTAAAGTCAGATTTGAAAAAATATGATGTCAACGCATTTTTATTAGAAACTGACCGTATAAGAAAAGAAATTGCTGAGCTTGATAATAAAATAGAGATTGCTGATAATGATCTGGCTGGCTCAAGAAATGAATATGATGCTACTAAGGCAGAATATGAAGAGGCTGAGAACCAGCTTAATGAGCTTAATCTTACAATCGAGCAGACTAATCAGGTATCTTCTGCATTAGAGCTTGATAACCAGAAGTTCAAGGGTGAGATTAATCTGTTTGAGGAACAGGTTAAGACATTTAACGCCAACAAGCAGCTTCATTCTGAGAGAATTAATGACATTGAGAAGGATAAGACTGCCAAGACAGCTTCGATTAATGAATTAAAGAAGCAGGCAGAGGCGATTAATACAGAGATTAATGAATATAACACAAAGCTTAATGCCATTAATGAGGAAGCTGAGGCTGTAAAGGCTGAGATAGACGGAATATCAGGACAGATAGAGAACCGTCAGACACTTATATATGATAATCTGACAGAACAGTCATCTATCAAAGCAGAGAACCAGAAGTTCATTACAATGCTTGAACAGCTTGAAATCCGTAAATCGCAATTAAACAGCAGGATAATAACTGGAAAAAGTGATGAAACAGCACAAAGACAGGTAATAGCTTCTATTACTTCACAGTTAAAAGAATGTGATGTTAATATAAGCAGTATTAATGCTTCAATTGCACAAGCCAATGCCAATGTAACATCTATTAAGGGTGTAATAACTGAGAAGACACAGGAACTTGACAAGCTTACACAGAATTATCATAGAAGCAAGTCAAGACTTGAATCTTTAGTTAATATAACTGAAAGATATGACGGATATGGCAACAGTATCCGTAAGATTATGGAATTAAAGGACAGCAACCCTGGTATTCTTGGTGTTATTGCAGATATTATTAAAGTGGAGAAGCAGTATGAAACTGCTATTGAAACAGCACTTGGCGGAACAATCCAGAACATAGTTACTGATAAAGAGAATACTGCTAAGGAACTTATTAATTACCTTAAAGTAAATAAGCTTGGCCGTGCAACATTTTTACCACTCAATGCTATTCATTCAAGAAATACATTAGAGAACGATAACTGCATTAATGAGAAGGGTGTTGTTGGAGTTGCCAGCAATCTTGTAAGGGTGTCTTTTGAATATGAAGGACTTGCAAAGTATCTGCTTGGACGTATTCTTGTAGTTGATAATATAGAAAATGCTCTGGTAATTGCAAGAAAGTATAAATATTCATTAAGAATTGTAACACTTGAAGGCGAATACCTTAATGTTGGTGGTTCGATTTCCGGTGGTGCATTTAAGAATAACAGTAATCTCCTGGGAAGACGTCGTGAGATGGACGAACTGGAGAAAAAGGTGAAAAAGCTCTCTGAGGATATCACGACTTACAATCAGAAGATCGAAGACACCAAGAGTAAGAGAAATAAACTTCGTATGGATCTGGAAGCACTGAAGACCGAGATGCAGCGCAAGTCCATTGAGCAGAATACCGCAAGATTAAATATTTCCCAGGCCAGAGAACGTATGGAAGAAGAGGCAGAGAGTGCACAGTCCCTGAAGCTGGAGGAACAGGAGATCGAGACCAAGATCTTCGAGATCCGTTCCAGCAAGGAAACAATCGTACAGGAACTGGCTGCAAGTGAAGAACTGGAGAAAACCACTCAGGAACAGATTCTTGTCTTCCAGAAGGAACTGGAAGGCTGCAGACTGGAAGAGAGTGAAGCTTCCGCCCATGCCGGAGAATGGGAAGTAAAAGTCGAGAAGATGCGTCAGGCTCTGGATTACAAACAGGCCAATGTAGACCGTATAGGCGGCGAACTGGAGCGTGCACAGGCAGAACTGAATGAGATCTTACAGGCACTGACTGAAAACGCACAGGAAGTGGAACGCAAGAAAAACAACATTCTGGAGATTGAGAAGACCATCGCGGCTTCCCATGAGAATCAGGATGCTTCCAAGAAAAAGCTGGACGAGGATATTGCAAAGAAAGAAGAACTGTCTGCAAAGCAGAAAGGCTTCTTCCAGAGCAGAGAAGAAATGTCAGAGCGCATGAATGCTCTGGACAAAGAAGTCTATCGCCTGAGTGAACAGAAGAAAAAGCTGGAAGACAATATCGAAGGCCAGATCAATTACATGTGGGATGAGTATGAGATTACCCTGAGTGATGCGGCAGGCCTTCGCAATGAAGAGATGAATGATCTGCCCGCCATGAAGCGTGAGATCAGCGGTCTGAAAGATGAGATCCGGAAGTTAGGTAATGTCAATGTCAACGCCATTGAGGATTATAGGAATCTGATGGAGCGTTATACCTTTATGAAGACCCAGCATGATGATCTGGTAGAGGCGGAGAAGACCCTGGAAGGCATTATCGAGGAACTGGATACCGCTATGCGCAAACAGTTCACGGAGAAATTTGCGGAGATCAGCAGAGAGTTCGATAAAGTATTCAAAGAACTCTTTGGTGGTGGTAAGGGAACCCTGGAACTGATGGAGGATGAGGATATTCTGGAAGCAGGCATCCGCATCATCGCACAGCCCCCCGGAAAGAAGCTTCAGAACATGATGCAGCTCTCCGGTGGAGAAAAGGCATTGTCCGCTATTTCCCTGTTGTTTGCCATCCAGAACTTAAAGCCCTCTCCGTTCTGTCTGTTGGACGAGATCGAGGCAGCGTTGGATGACTCCAACGTAGGCCGTTTCGCTAAGTATTTACATAAGCTGACCAAGAACACTCAGTTCATTGTCATTACCCACAGACGCGGTACGATGGAACAGGTGGACAGACTGTATGGTATCACCATGCAGGAGAAGGGTGTATCTACTTTAGTCAGTGTTAACCTCATTGATAAAGATCTGGATGATTAGAGTATGAAAAGAACTTCTAATCACTCAGAGCAAAGGCTCTTTCGTGAGGAAGTTCTAAGTTTCATACAAGAAAAACGCAAGCGTTTTTCTGGATAGAATGCTGATTGGAGGAAATCGGATGAGTGAGGAAAAGAAAGGCTTTTTTGCCCGGTTAAAAGAAGGACTGACCAAGACCCGTGACAACATTGTACGGGGAATTGATTCGGTCTTCAGCGGCTTCTCAGCTATTGATGATGATTTCTATGAAGAACTGGAAGAAATCCTCATTATGGGAGATATCGGTGTGAATGCCACCACCGCTATCGTGGAGAGACTGAAACAGCAGGTGAAGGAAAAACATATCAAGGAACCTTCCGAATGCAAACAGCTTCTGATTGAAAGTATCAAGGAGCAGATGCAGGTGGATGAGACTGCCTATGATTTTGAGAAGGAACAATCCGTGATCATGGTCATTGGTGTCAACGGTGTGGGTAAGACCACTTCCGTGGGCAAGCTGGCAGGTAAATTAAAGGATGAGGGCAGAAAAGTCCTCATCGCCGCAGCGGATACCTTTCGTGCCGCAGCGGGAGATCAGCTGGCAGAATGGGCATCCAGAGCGGATGTGCCCATGATCGGCGGAAAAGAGGGCGCGGATCCCGCCAGTGTGGTGTTTGATGCCGTGAATGCAGCGAAAGCAAGAGGCGTGGATGTGCTTCTGATTGATACCGCCGGCAGACTGCATAATAAAAAGAACCTGATGGAAGAACTTCGCAAGATGAACCGTATCATTGACAAGGAGTTTCCGAATGCCCACAGAGAGAACCTGATCGTACTGGACGGTACCACCGGACAGAATGCGTTGGTACAGGCGAGAGAATTCGGTGAGGTGGCAGACCTCACGGGCATCATTCTGACGAAGATGGACGGAACGGCGAAGGGCGGTATTGCGGTGGCAATTCAGTCCGAACTGAAGGTTCCGGTAAAATATATCGGTGTGGGAGAATCCATCGAGGATCTCCAGAAATTCAATTCCGATGAATTTGTAAATGCGTTGTTTGATGTGAATATGGATGACATCGGAGAACTGCATCTGCCGGAGGAAGAAGCCGGAGAGACAGACGCGGAAGAATAATAAACAGGCAGACCAAAGAAAGTGTGACAGAAAGGCATGGGAAGAAAAATGCAGGAAGAAATGTTGACTTTAGAGAAATTTGAAGAAGCAAGTGAGATCGTTAAAAAAGTTACTTTAGAGACCAAACTGGTATACAGTGATTATTTCAGTGCCCAGACCGGCAACCGCGTATACTTAAAGCCCGAGAACTTACAATTTACCGGTGCTTACAAGTTAAGAGGCGCTTATTACAAAATGAGCACTCTGACCGATGAAGAGCGCGCCAAGGGACTGATCACCGCCTCTGCAGGCAACCATGCCCAGGGCGTGGCTTATGCGGCAAAATGCTATGGAAGCAAGGCAACCATCGTAATGCCCACCACGACACCTCTGATCAAGGTAAACCGTACCAGAGGCTATGGAGCAGAGGTAGTACTGCATGGCGATGTCTATGATGAGGCCTGCGCAAAGGCATATGAGCTGGCAGAAGAGCACGGATATACTTTCATCCATCCTTTTGATGATCTGACCGTAGCTACCGGTCAGGGTACCATTGCCATGGAGATCTTCAAAGAGCTTCCGCTGGTAGATTATATTCTGGTTCCTATCGGTGGCGGCGGACTGGCAACCGGTGTTTCCACACTGGCAAAACTGCTGAATCCGAAGATCAAGGTCATCGGCGTAGAGCCCGCAGGAGCTAACTGCATGCAGGTATCCTTAAAGAACGGCAAGGTTACCACATTGCCCAAGGTCAACACCATCGCAGACGGTACCGCGGTAAAGACTCCTGGCAGCAAGATCTTCCCGTACTTACAGAAGAATCTGGACGATGTGATCACCGTAGAGGATGAGGATCTGGTAGTAGCTTTTCTGGATATGGTAGAGAATCACAAGATGATCGTGGAGAATTCCGGTCTGCTGACGGTAGCAGCCTTAAAGCAGTTAAATGTGAAGGATAAGCGTATTGTATCTATCCTGAGTGGCGGTAACATGGATGTCATCACCATGTCCTCCGTAGTACAGCAGGGTCTGATCTTAAGAGACCGTATCTTCACCGTATCCGTATTGCTTCCCGACAAGCCCGGTGAGCTGTGCAGAGTATCCGGTATTATTGCCGGAGTCAACGGTAATGTCATCAAGCTGGAGCACAACCAGTTTGTATCCATCAACCGCAGTGCTGCTGTGGAGCTGCGTATCACACTGGAAGCATTCGGCACCGAGCATAAGAATGAGATCATTGCCGCTCTGGAAAAAGAAGGCTATCAGCCCAAAGTGGTAAGAGCCAATATCTAAGTTTTAAGATTTGAAAAGAAGTGAATGTATCACCGATAAAAGCCGCATATTATAGATATGCGGCTTTTGTATGGAATGGAGAAAAAAGTTATGGCAAAGAAGACAGAAAAAGAACTGGAAATACAGAGACTGGACAAAAAGACACCCTTACAGATGCTCTGGGATTATGTGATGATCACGGTGGCATCCTTTGTCTATGCGGTATCCGTCAGCTTATTTTTGGATCCGAACTCCCTGGCACCCGGTGGAATCACCGGTATCGCTATTATCTTAAATCGTCTGTTCGGCATTGAGACCGGTACCTGGATGCTGCTCATCAATATACCGATCCTTTTGATCGGTATCTGGAAATTCGGACTGCGGTTTATTCTGTCTACAATCTATTGTACGGCAATGACCTCTCTGTTTACGAACCTGCTGACACCGGTAGGAGCAGTGACCACAGATCCATTACTTGCCTCTCTGGCCGGAAGTGCCCTGATGGCAGTATCCATGGGCTGGGTGTTCAAGGCCGGATCCACTACGGGAGGAACGGACATTATTATCAAGCTGCTGCGGTTGAAGTTCCCGTACCTCAAGACGGGAGCATTGTTTTTCCTGACAGATGTGGTTATCGTCATAGCATCGGCATTTGTATTCCGGAATGTTGACAAGGCACTGTATGCCGGTATCGTGGTCATTATCACATCAGTGGTGCTGGATGTGGTATTGTACGGTCGTGATGAGGCGAAGCTGATCTATATTATCAGCGACCATGCGGAAAAAATCGCAGGGAGATTGTTGGAGGAGCTGGACATTGGTGTGACTTATGTACAGGGCAGTGGTGCTTACAGCGGCAAGGAGAAGAGCGTCATCATGTGCGCCATGAAGAAAAACATTTCTCCCAAGGCGGAAGAAATCGTAAAGGAAGAGGATCCCCTGGCATTTATGATCGTCACCAGTGCCACGGAGATCTTCGGTGAGGGCTATAAGAGCTATTTCAGTGAGAAGCTGTGATGCTGAACATAAAATTTAAGTAAAAAAACAGCTGAAAGGGCTTACATTTTCAATGAGAATCATCTATAATAGCGTCGTGCCGGTAGGGCAGACGCTATTTTGGCGATACGATGAATGGGTACGGATTATGATTTCAAACCGGGCAGAAGCAGCCTGCGGATTACTGTGGCATAGAATAGTGTAAAACCATAGAGAGAACCGAATGGAAACTGTGGTAATGATATAGGAGCTATGTGATATGAGTGATACAACATTGTCAAAAGAGGAGAAACAATATAAACGGCTCACCGAGGAACCGGTAGCACGGTTGGTCCTGGAACTGGGACTGCCGACTACCATCAGTATGCTGATCACGAATCTGTATAATATGGTGGATACCTGGTTCGTAAGCCAGTTAGGCACCAGTGCTACCGGAGCGGTAGGCGTGGTGTTTGGCTTGATGGCAATTATTCAGGCGTTCGGATTCATGTTCGGTCATGGCGCCGGAAGCAATATCAGCCGGTTGTTAGGAGCTCATGAAAAGGAGCGAGCGAAAGCTTTTTCCGCAACGGGATTTTATTTGGCTATGGGAGCCGGAGTGTTGATCGCGGTGATCGGTATTGTGGATCTGAACGGATTGTGCAGATTGCTTGGAAGTACGGAGACCATCCTTCCCTATGCGAGAATCTATGCTTTCTATATTTTGGTGTCGGCACCGGCAATGGCATCCAGCTGTGTGATGAACAATGTGCTCCGGTATGAAGGCTATGCCAATCTGGCGATGGTAGGACTGGTCTCCGGCGGTATCTTAAATATGGCGGGAGATGCCATTCTTATGTGGGGGTTAAATCTTGGTATCCGGGGAGCGGCACTTTCCACTATGATCTCCCAGTACGTATCCTTTGGAATCCTGTTATTCTTTTTCCTACGTGGAAAGACCCAGAGCAGCCTGGCACCGAAATATTTTACCTGGGAATTTGCCGTACATAAGAACATTCTTACAGCAGGCTTCCCCAGTATGATGCGACAGGGACTGACCAGCGTGTCCACCATGGTGCTGAATGCACAGGCGGCAGTCTACGGGGATATTGCCATTGCAGCTATGAGCGTGGTATCCCGTATTTTCAATTTCGTATTCAGTGTGGCACTGGGTATCGGTCAGGGCTTCCAACCGGTATCCTCCTTCAATTATGGGGCAAAGAAGTATTCCCGTGTAAAGAAAGCGTTCTGGTTCACCCTGTGCGCGAGTCTGGTGACTATGGCAGTGTTTGCAGGTGTGGTGTATATGTTCCGCAGAGAGCTGTTGCTGCAATTCCTTGCGGATATGGACGCTTATGAGATCGCTTTTTATGCGTTGCAGATCCAGTGTCTGACGCTTCCGTTTATTCCGGTATGTATCTGCGGCAATATGCTGTTTCAGTCCATTGGAAAGGGCGGCAGGGCGACGATCTTAGCCTCCTTCCGAAGTGGCACCATCTACATTCCGGCACTGCTGATCCTGACGGCGTTCTGGGGAATTCGGGGCATCCAGTGGTCACAGCCGGTGTCTGATATTTTATCTGCGGTTTTGTCATTGCCGGTGGCTGTGGCGTTCTTAAAGGGACTGCCGGAAGACAGTACGGAAGTATAGAGAAGAATGAGATCCCTTCGTCATAAGACGGAGGGATTTTTATGTACAGATGTATCCATACGCAGGAATGAGTATCTGCCTTGATCTGCGAAGCTGTTGACATTAAATAATCCACATGATACAATACATTTAACAATTAGGTTAAATGTTAAACGCTTGGATGAAAGGATGTGATTCATTTTTGGGAATACAGGATACATTGAAAGCGTTGGCAGATCCTATAAGGCGTGAAATACTAAATCTTCTGAAAAACGGTCGATTGTCGGCAGGAGAGATCTGCGAACATTTTCCGGTGACGGGGGCTTCCATATCGAGGCATTTGTCGGTGCTAAAGGAGGCAGATCTGATCCGGGACAAGCGGGAAGGAAAGTTTATTTATTATGAACTGAATGCTTCCGTGCTGGAAGAAATCATGTTATGGATTACAGATTTGAAAGGAGCATCGGATAATGAAGGAAATGATACAGAAAAATAAAGGCAGGCTGATCTGCTCGGCATTTGTTATGTGCATGGGAATGATATTGGGATATACCTGTGAGAACAGTCTGTGGGTAAACGGCACTTTTGCAGTGACTTATGTGATAGCAATTGCAGTAACTTTTTACGACAACAGAAACAGGCAGCAGAGTGACAAGGTCATAAGAATGGTTACGTGGATCGTGCCGGGAATGACATTGCTCTATAACGGTATCGCCAGATGGATTGATATGGGTGTAAGGAAAGAGAATCTGCTCATGGTAATTTTGTATGTCGGAATGGGATTGCTATTTGTTATTGTGGGCAATTATCTGCCCAAGGTGAAACCGAACCGCACCATCGGCATCCGCGTCGTATGGGCATTGCAGGATGAGGAGAACTGGAATGCCACGCACCGCTTCAGTGGAAAAATATGGGTGGCAGCAGGACTGTTGAGTATGAGCTGTGGACTGTTCAGTGACAGCATGGCTGCATTATTTCTGTTTATTGTCGCTATCACGGCAGCAGCTTTTGGCAGCATCCTGTATTCTTATCTCTATTATAGAAAGAAGTTGCGCACCGGAAAAGGGCTGGCAGTACACTACAACCATAAAGTGGTTGCGGTCTATGTCTTTATAATGCTCGCGTGTGTGCTATTTACGGTATGGACGTTATATACGGGAAAAATCGAGATCTGTTACGGAGAAAATGAATTTACTGTTCAGGCGGAGGGCTGGCAGGATTACACAGTGAAATATGACGCTATCGAAAGCATTGCTTACGAAGAGAATATGTTCCGGGATACGAATACAATCCGGACGAACGGTTTTGGCAACCTGAAATATTCCATGGGACATTTTCGCGATGAAATCCACGCAGATTACATCCGCTATACTCATAACGACTGTGATACTTATGTAGTCATGGAAGTAGAGGGGAGCACCGTTATTCTAAACGGTGCAGATGATGCGCAGACATGGGAAATCTACAATAATATCAGAGAACGGATGGAAAAATAATATTTGTAAATATATTTCCCAATTGCTTTTATATTTTTTAAAAATGGTATACACTAAACTTATGTAAGTTTGTAAACGAGGATTTCGGGAAAGGGTGGTTACAGTATGCTGAAACAGTGGATCCCGGCGGCAAAGCCGGACAAAGAAGAACTGGACAAACGACTGGATGCAGCGCAGGAGGAGCTTTTAAGACTCCAGATGCAGATCAAGGAGCATAAGCTCCCGGTGCTGGTGCTGATCGAGGGCTGGGGTGCGGCCGGCAAGGGCAGTACCATCGGCGGAATTATTAAAAATATCGATCCGCGATTTTTCAAGGTGGCTTCCATGTCTGCACCGACAGAGGAAGAGAAGCGGAAACCTTTCCTGTATCGTTATTTTGTAAAAATTCCGGAAGCCGGGAAGTTCGAATTTCTGGATTCCGGCTGGATGGATGAGGTGACGAAGGGAAGACTTCGGGGTGAATTGTCGGATAAGCAGTACGCGGAGCGTATCGAGAGCATTAAACGTTTTGAACGACAGTTGACGGACAACGGTTATCTGGTGTTGAAGCTCTTTTTCCAGATTGGAAAAAAGGAACAGAAGAAGCGGCTGGAAGAACTGGAAGGCAACAAGGATACTGCATGGCGTGTGGGTGAGAACGACTTGTGGCAGAACAAGCATTATGACAAATGTGAGGAAGTCTTCGACAAATATCTCACAGATACTAACGCTTCCGTAGCTCCGTGGTACATTATCGACTCCGGGGACAAAAAGTGGGCGGAATTACAAGTGCTGGAGACATTATGCAGCGGTATCCATGTGGCCATGCAGAATGAGAGCCTTGCTGTGCCTATTTTGCAGAATGTATTCCCACTGGTGAAGATGCCGAGGCTGTCCGAGGTGGAACTGGACAAGGAAATCTCCGAGGAAGAATACAAGAAAGAACTGCGTCATCTGCAGAAGAAGCTGAATGCCCTGCATTACCGCCTTTATCGGAAAAAGATTCCGGTAGTCATCGCCTACGAAGGCTGGGATGCCGCAGGCAAGGGCGGCAATATCAAGCGGATCGCGGGAGCACTGGATCCCAGAGGCTACGAGGTACACCCCATCGCCAGCCCGGAACCACACGAGAAAGCGAGACATTATCTTTGGCGATTCTGGACGAGACTTCCTAAGACCGGACATATTGCCATTTTTGACCGTACCTGGTACGGTCGCGTCATGGTAGAGCGCCTGGAAGGCTTCTGCAGCACCAACGACTGGCAGCGGGCTTACAATGAGATCAATGAGTTCGAGAAGGAATTGTCCCAGTGGGGTGCGGTGATCATCAAATTCTGGGTGCAGATCGACAAGGACACCCAGCTGGAACGCTTTACGGAACGGCAGAACACCCCGGAGAAGCAGTGGAAGATCACGGACGAAGACTGGCGTAACCGCGACAAATGGGATCAGTACGAAGAGGCTGTGAACGAAATGCTTCAAAAGACCAGCACGGAGTATGCACCCTGGCATATTCTGGAATCCGTAGACAAAAAATATGCCCGGATCAAAGCATTGAAGATTGTCATTGCCGAACTGGAAAAGGCTCTGGGATAGGAAAAGAAAGTAGAGAACGTAAACACCGTCTTGTAAAAAGGCGGTGTTTCTATATGTGATGAAACCGTTGACAATGTAAGATTCATAAAATATAATTATTTCATCGAAACGGTGAAAAGGGGTGAATTGATGAAACAAAATTTATCACAAATACAATATGAGCAACTGGCCAGAGAACAATTTTGCAACCGGCTGAAAGAAATTCCGTTTGTTTCGGATATCGAGGTGTTTTTGGAAAAGAAGAATGCACCGTTGGGGGATTTCAAGGCAAAGGTGTATTTGGAGGACAGCGATGAGCCTCTTTTATTTGTGATTGAAGTCAGGTCTAACGGAGAAAAGAGATTCGTTAATCATTTTATGGAAATCGTGATGCGGCAGGATGATAAAACGCATTATATTTTTATGGCACCATATATTTCGGAGCAGTCAGCCAGAGCAATGAAAGAGGAAAAATGCAGTTATATGGATCTGTCCGGAAATTGTTATATCTTAACGAAAAGATTTCTGCTCTATGTCAGTGGACAGGATAACAAGTTCATAATCCACAGGGAAAAGAAAAACTACTTATCCAAATCGTCAAGTGCTGCATCAGCAATTATTCGTACCATGCTGAATGAACCGGAGCGAAAATGGCAGGTGAAAACGCTGGCTCAGGAGAGCAATACGGCATTGGGAACAGTATCTAATGTGAAAAGTTTTTTGCTTGCCAGAGACTGGATAGATAAGAGTACTACGGAATTCCGTTTGCAGAACATTAGGGAACTGTTTTATACATGGGCAAAGGATTATCATCAAAAAGAAGCGAGAAAATTACAGTTTTATTCTTTGGATACGGTTCCGGAGATAGAACAATCAGCCGCTGAATGGAGTAAAACACATGATAATGGAGCTATATTAGGTGGCTTTTCGGCTGCGGCACGATATGCGCCGACAGTACGTTATCAAAAAGCCGAAATATATGTAGAACCTCAATTTGTTCAGGAATTTGTAAAAGATCTGGAATTGCAGCCGGTCAACACCGGAGGAAATGTTGTGATAACGATACCGCATGACGAAACCCCCTGTATGTACGCAAAGCCTGTTCATGATACATTAGTAACTTCTCCGGCACAAACGGTAATTGATCTGCTGGGGGATGCCGGAAGAGGGGAAGAGGCTGCGGAGGCGATCCTGCGCAGAGAATACCCGGAGAGGACGGAGGATGAAAGAAGAACTGAAAAAGGCAACTGACTATTCAGAGGGACAAAAGACAGCCGCATACATGGTACTCGGAGAGATCGTAAATCTTTTGAATGAGTTTTCAGATAATATCAGAATCATAGGAGGATGGGTTCCGACACTTTTATACCCGGACGGTGGTCATATAGGTTCTATTGATGTAGATGTTCTGCTGAATCAACTGGAGATCAAAAAGGCAGAAAGCTATCGGACGATTAAACGGATACTGACACAAAATGGGTATAGAAGACATGAAGAAAAATATTTTACATTTATAAAAACAATAGTTTTAGATGGAGTTTCCTATGACGTAGACGTGGATTTCCTGTCCGGAAAATATGGCGGCGATGGCGGAAATGTAAGCAAACATGTGGATGGTATTAAAACCTTACCGGCTACGGGAGGAAATTTTGCATTTGATTTTCCGCCAACGGATGTGAAAATAGAATATATGCGGGAGGATGGAGCAAAGGACAGTGGATATGTGAAAGTGATTTCTGTGGTACCTTATCTGGTCATGAAGACAGCAGCACTGGGGAGGGGAAAACCGAAGGATGCGTATGATATATATTACATGGTTGACAAATATGAGGGAGGCGTAAGAACACTTGTTAAGGAATTTATGCCTTATACAGACAGAGAGTTGATCAGAGAAATGTGTCAGAAGCTGGATGAAAAATTTGCTTCGCCACAGCATGCCGGACCAACAGATGTAGTGACATTCATGGGAATAACAGAGGAAGAAGAAAAAGAACAGATCCGACAGGATGTTTACCAGAAGATACACTATTTAACAAATAAATTGAAAACAATGTAAGCAAAATCTTGTGTTGGCAGACAGGTCTGTTATAATGATACATAGTTGTATTTCCCAGATAGTATTTACAGAACGAGAGGAGAAATC
>ENA-OPCO01001511-OPCO01001511.1-human-gut-metagenome-genome-assembly--contig:-NODE-1511-length-14667-cov-3.043047_pt1 | contig 14667 bp, 16 predicted proteins | sample MGYA00241562_ERZ501475 | MGnify/ENA primary metagenome ERZ501475 (study PRJEB25962, sample SAMEA2042627) | human gut metagenome | biome: human gut; feature: human-associated habitat; material: faeces... | reverse complement strand
GGCTGAAATACGACTACTCAAAAATCACCGTCCTGGCCTCGCGCAGGCTGCCCGCCAAGGACACGAACCCGATCCAGCTCTATGAATGGGTCGAAAAGTTTGTCCAGTACGTCCGGGCCACCTACTGCCGGGGTTCGCGGATTATCCAGGCGCTCTACGCCGACAGCGCCGAGCAGACGCTGATTTCAGGCTTGCGGGAATACATAAAGCCGCTCGACCTGACTGTGAAGAACTCCATGAAACGCCCGATAATCGACCGAATCCGCGCAACGACCATGCTCATGGGCGGCGAACGGTTTCTCATGACTTCGGATTGCGAAACGCTGCGGGACGCGTTCCAGGGCGCGGTGTACGACGACAAGGTTGTCGGCGAGGATATCCGGCTGGATAACGGCACCTCGGATATTGATACGCTGGACGCGTTCGAATACAGTTTTGAAAGATACATTCCGCGGCTTATAAGGAGAGATTAATGAACGTTTTAAACGCGCTTAAAGGCTTATTTAAAGGGAAAGGAGGAACGGACGTGGACGACTTTAATATTACAGACTCGGCGGTAAGCTCGACCATGCGCTCCGCGACTTCCCTCTGGTGGGACGCGTTTCAGGGACAGCTTCCGTTTGCGCAGACCCACAAGAATTTCAAGCCGCTGCCGACGGCGTACGTGTCTACCGCGTATCTGGCGCAGCTCGTCACCGGGGAAATCAAGTTCGAAGTCGCGGACGATGAGCTAAACAGGCATGTCCAGAAGAATCTCCTGCCGAACCTCGACAGGATAGTGCAGCAGACCCTTGTAGGCGGCTACACGGTAATAAAGCCGTATTTCGTGCAGTCCGGCGAAATGTTCTTCGATTCCGGCACCAGCCGTGACTTCCTGCCTATGGCTCTGGACGAGAACGGGCACATCACCGAGGGCGTATTTTTCGAGCGTATCCGGTACCACGAAAAAATCTACGAGCGCCGGGAACATCACACATTCCAGAACGGCGTGCATACCGTCCGGAACACGGCGTATCTCTACGGCACAAAGCACGCTGTGGAGCTTGCGACCGTGCCGAAGTGGGCTATGCTTCTTCCGGAGGGGCAGATTCCCTCGACTATCCCGATGATAGCGACATTCCGCACGCCCTATGCGAACAATATCGACCTCGACAGCGAACTGCCGATAAGCATTTTCGCGAACTCCCTCGGCACGCTGCATGAAATAGACGAGGCGCATTCCGAGTATTGCGCGGAATTCAGGAAGATGTCCGCGAAGGTATTCGCCGACCGCACCGTTTTAAAGGAAAACAGCGGTATTCCCGACGATTACTTTGTAGGGATAAGCGGCGACGGTACCTCCACAATGGAACAGCAGATAATGGCTTATGCTCCGCAGATACGCGAGACCGAGCACAGCGCCAAAATCAACAAGGAGCTGCGGTTCTACGAAACGCAGATAGGCGTAAGCTCCGGAACGTTCTCGTTCGATACGCAGAAAGGACTTGTCACCGCAACGCAGGTGCTGTCCGAGGACAGAACTACATACAACACGGTCTGCCAGATTCAGCGGCAGCTGCGCCCGGTACTGCAGGCGCTCAGTCAAATCATTGTCACGCTGGCGCGGTTCTACGGCGTGGAGTGCGAGGACGGCGAGTGCGCAATAGAGTTCGGCGACAGCGTGTTCGAGGACACTGGCACTGAGTTTAACCGCCGCTTCCAGATGGTTCAGGCGGGACTGCTCAAACCGGAGCTCTTTGTTTCTTGGTATTACGGCGTCCCAGTTGAACGGGCGCTGGAAATGATATCGCCCATGACCGAACTGTTCGGAGGTGAGTAAATGCTCACTCCGGAACAGCTTCAGAATCTTCCGCAGGAGCTGACAGACCTCTACGACCAGCTCTCCGAATTTATTCTGCGGGACATAGCCCGGCGCATTGCAAAGGGTGCGGAGATAACCGACACGGCGGAATACCAGCTCTACCGCGCGAAAAGTTTGGGGCTTTCCACGGACGAGATCGCCGCGAAAATCGCCGAGATTAACGGCAGTTCCGCTTCGGAAATAAACCGGCTTATCCGTGAGGCTGCGGCGCAGTCCGATGAGTTCGACCGCAAAATGCTCGGAGTCGACAAGGGCGCGGCTGTTCCGCTGGAAGAAAACGCACAGCTCCAGAAGCTCATTTCCGCGCAGATAGCGGAGACCGCCGGAAAATGCGAGAACCTCACAAACACGATGGGGTTCGCCGACCACGATTTCCTCGGGCGCGTGTATTACCTTTCCATGACTGATATGTACCGCCGGGAGATGGATTCCGCGCACATGAAGGTCGTGACCGGCGTGACGGATTACATGACCGCGATCCGGCAGGCTTGCAATAAGCTGGCGGCAAGCGGCGTGCGCACCATTGACTACGAAAGCGGGCGCTCTGACCGTATCGAAGTCGCGGCGCGAAGGACGCTCCTTACAAGCGTGGCGCATGTCACGCACCGTATCTCCGAACAGAACGGCGAGGAGCTAGGCGCGGACGGCTGGGAGATGTCGGCGCACTCTGGTTCGCGACCGTCCCATGCGGTGTATCAGGGGCGGCAGTACACGCAGGAGCAGTATGAGCGTATCATAAAGCCGCTCATAAGCGAGCCGAATTGCCGCCATGATGTGTTCCCGATAATCCTCGGGGTATCCGAGCCGGTTTACACAGAGGAGGAACTCCAGAATATAGACCAGCCGCCGTTTACCTATGAGGGGCGGACTTACACAGCCTACGAAGCTTCCCAGCAGATGAGGAAGATGGAGCGTGCCATGCGAAAGCAGAAAGACCGCTGCATTGTCGCCGACGCTGCCGGGGACGAGGAAGCATTTGCAACAGCCAGTATTCGCCTTAATCGCCAGAAATACATCTATGAGGACTTTTGCAAGGCGGCTGATTCGTATACAGAATACGAACGTACTTATGTAACCGGCTTCAATCGCAGCATTGCCGCAAGGTCTGGTGTGGCTGCTATCAAAAAGGAATACAAGCTTATCGCAAGCACTTTGGATAAATCTGCTGTTCCAAGTATTGACGATTTCAAGAAAATGCTGTATAATAGTGACGAATACAAACAGCTTCGCCACCAGTTCAATGAAAAGGTCATAAACAGCGATTATGATGATATCAAGCATTTGAACGGCAGTCTTAGCGATAAGGTAACTAGACAGTGGTATGTTCTTCATGATAAAAAGATACCAGATATGATTGACCGAAATCAGTCCATTGAGGATCAGGCAAGGCAGGCACACGCCTTGAGAAATCAGTTCAGAACCAATGCCCGTGACCTGATGTTGAACCAAGACGAAAGAATGTGGCTGGATAAATCACACCCTAATCTGACATTCGAAGAACAGGTAGACAAAAAAATGTCTGATAAGGGCATGACCCGAGACGAAGCTATTCAGGATATCCTGAAAACAGCGTCAAAGTCCAACAAAAAGGTGAACGAAAAATTCAAGCTGTAAGGAGGGCGTTTATGTATAATTACACTATATGCTATAATTTCAGCACCGAATATTTCAACCGGGCTTGTAAGGCTCTTGAAAGCCGGATTCCTAATATAAAAAAAGGACGTGCTTCACACGATGTTGATGATTCTCGAACGCAGGAGTATGTCGCAGACGATAACCACATCACCGTGTATAATGATTATCCGACTGATGTTGTGTGCATAAAATCAGAAAAAGACATTGAGAAATATCTTACTCAGAACTAATTACCGCACTCCCAGCAATGGGGGTGCAATTTTATACCCATTTTACGAAAGGAGTTCCCATGATCCAGAACAACCGATACTGCAAAGCGAAGCAGGCGGCGGTGATCGCGGACGCAACGCGAAAGCGCCAGCGCTGCAACCAGCGTGACCCGCCCCGATACGTCAGCAGCTGCACATACCACATAGTCATGCTACCCTTACTAAGGGTACATTTTTTTACCTGTTTTTAAGGAGGAATTTTATGGATAAGTTAAAGGTACTTCTCCAGAAGCTCGGAATTGAGCTTACCGCAGACCAGACCAAGCAGATCACCGAGGTCATTGAAAAGGAATTCGTCCCCGCTGCCGATGTCGCAGCCAATAAGACAAAGCTTGATGAGCTTACCAAGCAGCTTGCCGCCCGCGACAAGGATCTCGCAAAGCTCAAGGCGGATAACAAGTCCGAGGAGCTTCAGAAGCAGCTCGACGAGTTGAACGCAAAGTACAAGCAGGACACCGACGACCTCAACGCTAAGCTGTCCGCGCAGCAGGCGGATTTCGCCGCAGAGAAGCTGTTCGGCGGCTACAAGTTCGCAAGTGACCGCGTCCGCAAGTCCGTTCTGGACGAATTCAAGGGCAAGGGCTTCAAGCTGGAGAACGGCGAGTTCGTCGGCGGCAAGGAGTACCTCGAGGGGCTGAAGCAGTCTGAGCCGTCTGTGTTCGCAGCGGAACAGAAGCCCGGGCTGTTCATGGGCAGTACGCAGAGCAACGTCAGCGCCAGCGCAAACAACCTTGAGGAACAGATTTTCGCCGGAATCGGCGTAAAGAAGTAAAGGAGGACACCATAATGGCAATCAATACGATAGAAGCGGCAAAGATATTCCAGACCGCACTCGACCTGCAGATGATGCAGGGAGCAACTTCCGGCTGGATGGAGGACAACGCCGGACAGACCAAGTATTCCGGCGGTAATGAAGTCAAGATCCCGAAGATGTCGCTCAGCGGTCTTGGCAAGTACAACCGCGACAGCGGCTACGTTCAGGGCGCTATCACCTATTCATACGAGACCAGAACCCTGACCCAGGACAGAGGCAGAAAGTTCCTGCTCGACAAGATGGACGTTGACGAGACAAACTTCGTTGCAAGCGCTTCCGCTGTAATGAGCGAGTTCCAGCGCACAAAGGTAATTCCGGAAGTGGACGCTTACCGCTACAGCAGGATCTACGCTCTGGCAAAGGATAACTACGGCAGGACTTACACCCCGGCGGCAAGCACCATCCTGTCCACGCTTTCCGCTGATATAACAGCGGCGCAGGACGCCACCGGAGCTGACGACCTTGTGATCATCATGCCTATCACTGTTTCGGATATGCTGAACAACAGCGAAAAGATAACCAAGTACATTAACGCCGGAGATTTCAAGCAGGGCAGCCTTGACCTCAAGGTGAGGTACTTCAACGGCATTCCTATCATTCCGGTTCCCTCTGCGAGAATGAAAACCGCCTACACCTTCAACGACGGCACGACCGGCGGTCAGGAAGCCGGCGGTTTCACTCCTGCCGCAAAGGCGACCCAGATAAACTGGATAATCTGCCCGAAGTCCGCGCCGATAGCCGTTTCCAAGACGGATAATTTTAAGATCATCGACCCGGACGCTAACCAGTCCGCTGACGCATGGCTCATTGCATACCGCAAGTTCCACGACCTCTGGATAAAGGACAACATGCTGCCCTCTATCCGCGTGTGCGCGGTAGCTAAAACATGAGTTACGCTGACTACGCCTACTACACCGACAGCTACGGCGGCAAGGCGGTAAGTCAGGAGGATTTCCTCCGGCTTGCCGCCAAAGCCTCCGCGTATCTCGATAACCTGACGTTCGGGCGCGCCGCCGGGAACGCCGACGATGAACGGCTGAAAATGTGCTGCTGCGAGCTTTGCGACAGCCTGCTGCTTACAGATGGCAACGGTGGCATGGTGAAGCAGTCCGAAAGCGTGGGGAGCTGGAGTTACACACTGGCGAGCAGTTCCGAGGGAACATCTGAATCCGTCATGGTTCGCGCGATTTGCCGCGCGTGGCTACCTGCGGAGTGGCTTTACAGAGGGGTGGCGCGGGAATGAGGTTTACAGAAACCATCACGGTCTACAACAAGATCCCGCAGCAGGGGCGCGAATCGGAGAAGCTCCGCCGCACGGTAGTTCACGGAGCATTCTGGGACTACACGACCGGAGCCGCGTTCGGCAAATCAGGAAAGGACGACAGCGACAGCATTATGGTCATGATTCCGGATATGCCTGCTCTTGTGCCGGCAGCGGAATGGTTCCGGAGCGGCTGCCCCGAAGATAAGTTCACGCTTTCCCCCGGCGACATAATCGCCCGGGGCGAATGTGGAAATATCTCAAGCGCAGCGGAACTTGAACGGCAGCACACCGAAAAATTGATAATCACAGCGGTTCGTGACTGCCGGTTCGGTTCCGCAAGTTTGAGACATTGGGAAGCTTCCGGAAAGTAGGTGATTCGATGAAAATTACTACCGAACGAGGGGTATTGTTCACTACCGCCAGTGGCAAGTCTATTCTTCGCTGGAATGGTGGTAAGCCACCCACCGAGGAGGGTTTTAACCAACTCCAGATTTTCATTGACAACACAGTTGTCCGGCATATGGATCCATACGTCACTATGCGTACCGGAATGCTGAAGAAATCCGTTATCCTCGGTTCCCGAATGGGCAGCGGCGAGCTGGTGTTTATCGCGCCGTATGCTCATAAGCAGTACTACCGCAACGGAAAGCTCAAGGGAAAGCGCGGTTCGCGGTGGTTCCACCGTATGTGGGCGGCGCTTAAGGACACCATCGTCCGTGAAGTCAAAAATTACGCAAGGAGGCTGATGCCGTGAAATCAGTTATGGACAGCGTTTGCGAATACCTTTCCGGGTGTCCGCTGCTCGACCCGAAACTTCCGGTCTACCTTGATTATGTGGACGATAACGACTGCTACTGTGTGGCTACGGTTCCGAATGCTCCTTTCCGCAAGGATATTCTCGGCAACCGTATATACACGGTGACGTTCCAGTTCGCATATCGCACGGCTATCGGCAGCGATGTGGAACGCGGAAAGAATGTTGAATTTCTGGAGCAGTTCTGCCGCTGGATAGATGAGCAGAATGACCGGCGCAGCTTCCCCGCTCTGGCGAAGAATCAGACCGGACAGAGCCTCAAGGTAATAGAGACCGGCTGTCTTGACGAGACCGCCGAGGATAGGGTAACGGGCGTTTATTTAACGCAGCTACAGTTTATATATAAGGAGAGATGTTAACATGGCAATCACAGGAACAGGCGCTGTAGAGCGCGAATACAGCGTACTGCTGATACAGATCAACGGGATATGGTATCCCATCGGCGAGGACAACGAGAGCATGGAGCGTACCCGCAACAACACGGTCACACAGACAAAGAACGTCCTCGGAAAGACCAAGACTAAGGTCACAAAGGGCAATCAGGTGACATCAGTTTCACCGTTCCTCGTTGCAAGGGACTCCGCGCTCGGCAAGGAGCTGTATGAGATAGATCGGCTGAACAAGCAGCTTGACGAGGTCAAGTACCGCTTTATGGAGGTCTCTATTTTCGACAGCAAGGGCGACGAAAAGTTCGCGGCATGGACGCAGGAAGCAAAGATCGACCTCAAGAGCTGGGGCGGTTCTGCTGCCGATGGTCTGACAGCTCCGTTCGACATCGTCTGGGAGGGCGATCGCACATATGGCATATACGACCGCGCGGCGAACACATTCACCAGCGACGGCGGTATCGAGGAGCTGACGGTCGTTTCTACCGCAGGCGGCTCTGCGACCAGTACGGTGCTGCTGGTGTCCCCGCAGCTCAGCACCGGTAATCATTATGTGTACAAGGGCGGTGCATCCGCTCAGACTGTCACCGAGGGGCAGGACGTTACAAGCTGGTCTGCGCTTTCCCCCGGTACCGCTATCACTCTGACCGGTTCTCCGGCGACCATCACGGTAGTCGAGGCTGACGCAGCGGGTAAGGCTGTTAAGGCTGGCAGCGTTGCGGCAGTGTACGGGTCGTAAAGTGACATTTTCTGCTTGACTTTATCCTCCGGGTGTGATATAATGTAGAAAAATCACATCTGGAGGGTTAATGTCATGTTTACCATTTTATCAGTTGCAGCAACATCAGCAAACTCCAATCACAATAATTCGAACTCCTTGTGGGTTATCCTTATGGTTGTTGCAGTGATAGTAATCGCTGCTGTTATTCTTTGTTTCAAAAATATCAAGTCTAAACAGGGACAGATAGAAGATGAAAAATTCTATCTCCGCGAAATACGCAACTATGTGAGAATCATTGCAATAATCATCATCGCATGGGTGATAATATCAATAATCTCTTGGATACTTGCGCTTATGTAATCATAATTTAAACACTCCACTTAATTGCTGGGGTGTTTATTTTATCATTTTCAGGAGGAACTTTTATGAACACAATGAAATACACCGTGACCCCCGAATCCCCGGTTGATATCGAAATATCCGCCAACGGCGAAACACATCACATCAGCTTCTACCCGACAGACCTTGCTGTTCGTGAACGGTTCTACCAGACCTACGAAAATCTGAAGAACTACAAGCCCAGAGGATTTAAGGTCGTTGTTGATAAGAACGGCGTTTCGAACGCCGAACTGGAGAACGCAAAGGAGCTGCGCCGCTTTGCCGAGTTCCTCGGCGAGCAGGTAGATGGAATCTACGGCGAGGGAACAGCGAAGATCCTCACAGGCGGGCGCTGCGAGCCTTCGGAGCTTATCCATTTCATCTGCGAAACTGCAAAGTACTTCACCCAGACCTCCGACCAGCTTATCAGGCACTACACCGAAGCGGTTCAGGGCGGTGTGATGAAGTGAATTACCTGCTTGAACAAATGCCGCAGGCTGTCCTGATCGACGGCGAAGCGGTACCTATAAATACAGATTTCCGGGTATGCCTGCGAATAATTCAGGCACTGGAGGACGAGCGGCTCATGGAACATGAAAAGCTGACTGTGCTTATTACGCTCCTCTATCCGGATCCGCCGAAAAATACAGCCCTTGCAATTGAGCAGGGGCTGAAATTTTTAAATCTCGGCGAATCTGTTGACGGCGGCAAGGCTCGTCAGCAGATAGTTTACAATCTTAATAAGGATTCAGCTTATATTTACACGGCGTTTAAAAGCACTTTCAACATTGATTTAAACACCGTTGAAAATCTTCATTACTGGAAGTTCCGCAGTCTTTTTGCCGACCTCGGCAGGGACTGCTTTTTTAATACACTCATAAGTCTGCGTTCACGGCAGCGTTCCGGGAAACTTTCGGACAGCGAAAAGGAATTCGTCCGGAAGAACCCGGAGATTATGTCCCTGACTGAGCATAAGCACAGCAGCGCCGTGCAGGACTTTATCTCGAAGATAGGAAGGAGAGGATAGCATGTCACAGGCTGACGGATATGTCCGTATCGTCACGCAGAACGATGTTTCTGAAGCGCAGCGCTCCACGGAGCAGCTCGGAGATACGATTCAGGAAGCGCTGGATACAACTCCTGCAGACAACATGACCAATGCCATGGGAAGTCTTGAGGACGGCATTTCCGACACAGGAGATGCGGCGCTCAAGACAGGCGACATAATCAAGGCTAATCTGGTCTCGGAAGCTGTTACGCAGGGAATACAGAAGCTAGGTTCGGCGTTAAAGGCTGCTGCCAGCAATGCAGTTTCAATGGCTATGAGCAATGAAACTGCATTTGCAAAAGCAAGTACATTACTGAGCGGGGACGATTTAACTAAATACTTTGAGGGACTTATAGAAATGTCCAATCGCACCGGAGTTGCCTTTACAGATCTTGCAGAATCAATGTATTCTGCTTTATCAGCAGGCGTTCCGCAGGACAACGTCCTTGAATTCGTTGAAAATACCGTAAATCTTTCAAAAGGCGGATTTACCCAGACTGCTACTGCTATAGATATCGTCACAACTGCGTTAAACGCTTATCAGATGGAGATGTCAGAAGATACTCATGTTCAGGATGTTCTCATCACGACGCAAAATCTCGGTAAAACCACCGTCGATGAACTTGCTTCAAATATGGGTAAGCTGATCCCGACTGCAAACGGCGTTAACGTTGCGTTCGACCAACTCGGCGCTATGTATGCAACCGTTACGGCAAACGGCGTTGCAACTGCCGAAACCACGACTTACCTCAATGCCATGATAAATGAGCTTGGAGCTTCCGGATCGACCGCCGAAAAAGCAATGCAGGCTGCTACTGCCGGAACCGATATGGCTGGCAAAAAAATCTCCGAGATCTCGGCGATGGGATATGACGTTACTGATGTTCTCAAACTCATGGATGAATATGCTCAGTCTACCGGAAAATCTCTGTCGGATATGTTTTCCTCTTCCGAGGGTGCAAAAGCGGCAAACATTCTGCTTTCCAATGCAGAATCATTCAAGAGCAACATCACCGCCATGATAGATTCCACTGGAGCTGCTGCTACTGCTGCGGAAACTATGATGGATACAACCGCAGAAAAGACACAGGTTGCTAAGAACCAGATAGACAATCTGACGAGCGCAATTGCAGAGCAGCTTCTTCCGGCTATAGGCGAAACCGCGCAAAGTGTTTCAGATGCATTGGATTCGAGTGGAATAAAGACTGTTGCCGAAACAGTCGGTAGCTTTATTTCTGGAACGCTGACGTTGCTGCTCAAAAACATCAACCTTATAGCCTCGGCAGTCACCGGTGTTACCGCTGCGGTTATTGCTTTCAAGACCGCAAATGTGCTGACAAAAGTGATTGCAAGCTGGCAGACCGCCGCTTTACAGGTCACTCTGCTCGGAAATGCGCAGGGAGCGGCTGCAATCAAGAGCGCTGCGCTGAAAGGCGAGCTTACAGCGCAGGAGATAGTCTACGCCGTACTTAGTGGCAAACTTGATGTTGCCACCGCAAAGCAGATTGCCCTCAATACAGCTATGAATATGAACCCCGCAGGTATTATTGCCGTTGCGGTAGGGTTGCTTGCAACTGCCCTCACAGGTTTCGCAATCAGCGCCGGAACAGCGGAATCCGCAGCCAAAGAGCTGAATGACGCTATTGACCAGATGCATGATTCTGTTGAAAGCTCTATCGCCGACAACGAAGCCGAAATGTCCGTGCTGAAGGATAAGGTCAAGAGATACGACGAACTCCGCACTGCCGTAAGTCTGACATCCGACGAGCAGAAGGAACTCTCAACTCTGGCACAGGAGCTTCAGAGCGTTCTCGGCGATGAGGTCACTGTTGTAGACCAGCTCACAGGAAAGTACAATGATCTTACTGATGCAGTCGATACTTATATTAATAAGAAAACCGCTTCTGTAAAGCTGACGGCATACGAGGAAGCGGCGAAAGAAGCGTATAACATTAAGCGTACAGCCGAGGAGACTATTTCAGATTTCAGGAGCTTATACGAAAACGGCGATATCTGGAAAATGTCATTGTGGAATCAGAAAAAATGGGGAGACGATGTACAAGCAGCCCAGAAAGCCATAGAAGAAGCCGATAAAACAATAGCGGAATGGCAGAGCCTTGCGTCAGAATCCTACAAGGACGGCATTACTGCTTCCGGGACAAAAACCCCTGCCTCCACCAGCAGCAAGCAGACTGAACCCGCTAACAGCCTCCCCGATTACTGGAAACAGAAAAGCGAGGATTTCAAGTACTGGAAGGAATCCTACAAATACGACTACGATATGGGGCGCATATCCGCCGAGGAGTATTACACTACCCTTGCATCGCTCCGCGATGAGTTCCTTGAGAACGATTCGGACGAGTGGCGTTCTGTCAATGTTGAAATCAAAAAGTACTACGACAGCTTATCCGAGGAGCAAAAAAAGGCATACGAAAAGCGCCTTGAGGAGCAGAAAAAAGCAGACGAGGAAGCCAAAAAAGCCGCGGAACAGGCAGCCGCCGAAGCCATTGCCGCCCGGAAAGCGGCATACTCCGAAGAAAAATCCCAGCTTGAATTTAAGCTGAAAACCAACCAGATCACGGAGAAAAAATACTATTCCGAGCTTGCAAAACTCCGGGACAAGTACCTCGACAAAAACTCCGCCGAATGGCGCAGCGCTTTCCTCGAGACCTACGAGTATAATCAGAAGATAGTTCAGGCGAACAAGGACGCTCTGGAGCAGCTTCTGAACGATACCAGTGACACTACCCTGTCCGCGCTGGAGAAGATAGTTTCCGCCCGGGACAGCCTGACGGCTAAGCTTACGGACTTCAACAAAACGTTCGAAAAAGTCACCGAAACCATTCCGGAAACGGTGGCGGTCAAGGGTGATTTCACCATCACGACCGCCGAGCATGATGTCGAGACCTACAAAATGGGCGCTGACAGCATTGAGGATAACGTCAAGGTTCTTGAGGAATACGGCGCAATGCTGGACGCTCTCAAGGCGCGCGGCGCTGATGAAAGCACGCTCAGCTCCATACTGAACATGGATATTGAGGAAGGCATGGAGTTCGGCTCTAAGCTGCTCAATATGTCGGATCAGGCATGGAATAGCTATTTCGACAGCCTTGAGCGGCTCCACAAGACAGCCGCAGAAATATCCGCGAAATACTATCAGGACGAGGTCAACAGCCTCAAGGAGAACTTTGTGGACAAGCTCCGCAGCGCGTTTGACGGCATGACCAGCGACATGTATCAGGTCGGATTCGACACCGCAAAAGCGTTCGTCGAGGGCTGGAACAAGCAGCTCGGAACCGAGGATCTAACCCTCGGAGATATCGCTGCCGCGGTGAGCGGCGGAACGCTGTCCACTGCTCCTGTCGCCGCCCAGAGCATGAGCGCAGCCGGAACCGTACTGAGCGGCGCGGCAAAGCTGATGTCCCAGATCGTGAATGTGCCGGTTTATATCGGTACACAGAAGCTTGCGGACATCATGGTCGATGTCACGAATGGCAAGATAATTCAGACCGGCAAAAATGTGCTTATGACTTGAGAGGTGATGTTTTATGATGTGGTGGAACGGAGAACCGCTGCCGACACCATCCCCGGGGATATCCTTTGAGGAGCGTATCGTCGAGGGAACGAACAGCGGGCAGACCCTCGGCGGTTCCTACTCCAAGAAGATAATCGCCCGGAAAGAGGACGTCCGTGTAACGTGGGAGGGGCTGACCGCCGAGGAAAGCGCCGCAATCGGCAAAATCGACGCCAGCACCTACGGAAAGCTGACGTACTACAGCCCGTCGAAAGGCAAATTTCTGACGAAAACAATGCATGTCGAAAGCCATACGCAGGACATCAACGAAGCGGATATCCAGCTTGGGAAGTTCCAGGGAGATATCAGCGTAACTGTGCAGTTCCGCGAAAAGTAAGGAGGCTTAAAGGTGTTTTTAATTACCTTTTCAAAAGCCGGTCAGGAGGATATCGTTCTGACCGAGGACGATCTGTTCGATTTTCAGTACGAAGCGAGCTGCTACTCCGGCGAGACCTTTGAACTTGGCGGCGTGAATGCGAAAACGCTGTACCTGCTCATTGATAACAATACGCAGCGTTTCTCCCGGGGCACATTCGCAAACTGCCGCGTAAAGCTTGAGATAGACGGGAAATTTTTCGGCTACTACAATACGGAGCTTCCGAAGCGCCGGAACGGCGTGATAGAGCTTACCGCATACGACGATATGGTGAAGCTGGACACCGAGTTCCCGACCGATTACACGTTTCCGCAGACGTTCTGGGCAGTGTATGCTCAGTGCGTATTTGAAGCCGGGCTTGCTTCCGAGGTATCATTTGATAACGTCGTACTGAACGGTGTGTGGGACAACGGTATTATTTCCGCGGATTACACTCAGTACATCTACGCAAATTCCTGCCGCAACCTTGTGGCAGGAATGGCGGAATGGAACGGCGGGTTTGCGTATATCAACGACGACAACAAGCTCCAGATCGACAAGTTTTCCAAGACAGTCACCCGGGAATACAGTTCCGGCGACCTTATGGAGCTTGATTACAGCGATGAAACTGTCGTATTCTCAAAGGTGAAAACTTCGCAGAAAAACAAGACTTATGAGATGGGAACCGATGCCGGGTACACGCTTGTGCTCAAAAATCAGTACATAAGCTACGGTCTGGACGATACCATGTTTGAAACGTATCTGACGAAGATTTCCGAGTATTACACCGGATTCGAGCTGACGCCGATGTCGTTCACGCTTGCAGAGCCTGACTTCGACCTGCATGTCGGCGACCGTATTCAGGTCTACGATGAGGAAGAGCAGGTTGCCATTACCGGCAATGTTTCCAAGATAGCGATATCCGGGAACTGCTCCATGACCGTCACCTGCGGCGGGTTTGAGAATGTGTCCAGTTCAAGCGGCTTTACGCCTACTTCCTATAGTCAGATTCAGCAGAGCAAGCAGGAGGCAAAAGGCGATGGCACTGCCGAAAAACTCCAGACAACAGGGTCAAAGTACTGGGCTGTCACAGACGATAGTGGAGTATCCTTCGGCGCTGATGATTCCGGCAAGATAGCCTTCCTGACTAAGCAGGGCACTGGGACAGGGTTTCGGCTGGGTGCGTATGGGAACACCGGCATAGAGTTTGAAGGCTCTGGGCACGGCGCAATAAAACTGTACGACAATTGTGGCGGCACATGTAGTTTGGTTGTAGACAATTGTGCGGAATATCCTATATTCATATGCACGTCAGACGATTCAGGACAGATCGACCACACTTCGCTTCAGGTTTACAATGGCGGCAAGCTCAAGGTATACCCTGACAGCCTGGCCATTCAGACAGAATCACGAACCACCCTGACGCTGAAAATCACCAGCGATGGGTGGAGCTTAGGCATGACGGGCAAAAAGCTTGAAGCAAAGTCAGACGGTTTGTATTTCAACGGCAAAAAGGTACTTTTGGAGGGATAAATCATGACATCAAAA
>ENA-OPCO01001510-OPCO01001510.1-human-gut-metagenome-genome-assembly--contig:-NODE-1510-length-14672-cov-6.674694_pt1 | contig 14672 bp, 9 predicted proteins | sample MGYA00241562_ERZ501475 | MGnify/ENA primary metagenome ERZ501475 (study PRJEB25962, sample SAMEA2042627) | human gut metagenome | biome: human gut; feature: human-associated habitat; material: faeces... | reverse complement strand
TGGTGCCGATGTTAACGTGGGGCTTTTTGCGCTCGTAACGTTCCTTAGCCATTGGGAAATTCCCTCCAATTTATTCGTTTCGTACCCTGCGGCGCGGCGGAATCCGCTTGGGCGCCGCAGGGAAAATCCTGTTTCAAAAGGTGATAGGCGAAAAAATTACTTCTTCGCGCGTTCGCCGATGACCTTTTCCGCCACGGACTTCGGCACTTCCTCGTAGTGGTCGAACTGCATGGTGAACATGCCACGGCCCTGCGTACGGGAACGAAGGTCAGTGGTGTAGCCGAACATTTCGCTCAGCGGGACATAGGCGTGGATAATCTGGTCGGGGCCGCGGGATTCCATGCCGTCCACACGACCGCGGCGGCTGGACACGTTGCCCATGACGTCGCCCATGTACTGTTCCGGCACGATAATCTCGACCTTCATCATCGGCTCCATCAGCACGGGGTTCGCCTTCTCCAGTGCGGCCTTGAAAGCCATGGAGCCAGCGATTTCGTACGCCTGCGCAGAGGAGTCAACGTCGTGGTAAGAACCATCGACAACAGCCGCCTTGAAGTCAACAAGCTCGAAGCCTTCGTAGCCGCTCTTGGCCGCACCCTGAATACCAGCGTCGATAGGCGCGATGAATTCCTTCGGAATCACGCCGCCGACGATGCGGGATTCAAATTCGTAGCCCTTGCCGGGTTCGTTCGGAGAAATCTCCACCCAGCAGTGACCATACTGGCCGTGACCACCGGTCTGACGGACGAAACGGCCTTCAGCCTTGACCGTCTTGCGGATGGTCGCCTTGTAGGTAACCTGGGGCTTGCCAACTGTCGCCTCGACCTTGAATTCGCGCAGCAGACGGTCAACGATGATTTCCAGATGCAGCTCGCCCATGCCGGCGATGATGGTCTGGCCCGTTTCCTGATTGGTGTAGGTCTTGAAGGTCGGGTCTTCTTCCGCCAGACGCAGCAGCGCCATGGTCATCTTGTCCTGACCAGCCTTGGTCTTGGGCTCGATGGCGACTTCAATAACCGGGTCAGGGAACTCCATGGACTCCAGAATAATCTGGTTGTTTTCATCGCACAGGGTGTCGCCGGTGGTGGTGTCCTTCAGACCCACAGCGCCGCCGATTTCGCCGGTGTAGATGCAGTCCACTTCTTCGCGGTGATTCGCGTGCATCATCATGATGCGGCTCATACGCTCGCGCTTCTGCTTGGTGGAGTTCATGACGTAGCTGCCAGCGGTCAGCGTGCCGGAGTAGACACGGAAGAACGCCAGCTTGCCGACGAACGGGTCAACCATGATCTTGAACGCCAGCGCGGAGAACGGCTCGCTGTCAGAGGGGTGACGAACCATTTCCTTTTCGGGGTCATGGGGGTCAGTACCCTTGATGGCGGGGATGTCCAGCGGGCTGGGCATGTACTCGACGATGTTGTCCAGCAGCGGCTGCACGCCCTTGTTGCGGTAAGAAGTGCCGCAGCAGACGGGGTTCATGGTGCAGTTGATGGTGGCCTTGCGGATGGCGTCCTTGATTTCTTCCTGGGTGAGTTCCTCGCCCTCGAAGAACTTTTCCATCAGCACTTCGTCGGTCTCGGCGACCTTCTCGACCATTTCGGCGTGATACTTCTCCGCCAGTTCCATCATGTCGGCAGGAATTTCTTCCTCGCGGACGTCCTTGCCTTCATCGTCGTAGTAGACCTCCGCCTTCATCTTCACAAGGTCGATGATGCCGCGGAAATCATTTTCAGCGCCGATGGGCAGCTGAATCGGAACTGCGTTGGAGTGCAGACGCTCCTTCATCATGTCCACCACGCGGAAGAAGTTCGCGCCGGTGATGTCCATCTTGTTCACATACGCCATGCGCGGAACATGATAGGTTTCGGCCTGCTTCCACACGGTTTCGGACTGGGGCTCAACGCCGCCCTTGGCGCAGAAGACGCACACAGCGCCGTCCAGCACGCGCAGGGAACGTTCAACCTCAACGGTGAAGTCAACGTGACCGGGGGTGTCGATAATGTTAATACGATAGGTGCGATCCTTGTTGTTGGGGTCGCGGGGGTCGCGCCAGCGGCAGGTGGTGGCGGCGGAGGTGATGGTGATACCACGCTCCTGCTCCTGCACCATCCAGTCCATGGTGGCAGAGCCCTCATGGGTTTCACCGATGCGGTGCACACGACCGGTGTAGAACAGAATACGTTCCGTGGTGGTCGTCTTGCCGGCGTCGATGTGCGCCATGATACCAATGTTGCGCACCCGCTCAAGGGGATGACTGCGAGGCATATGGTTTGCTCCTTTCAGCAGCGCTGCAGCGGCATCGGGCGTATCAAGCGCTCATGCGGCGGCAGCAGGTTGGCGCATTACCAGCGATAGTGGGCAAAAGCCTTGTTCGCTTCGGCCATGCGGTGCATTTCTTCCTTGCGCTTCACAGCCGCGCCGGTGTTGTTGGCAGCGTCCATGATTTCAGCGGCAAGACGTTCCGCCATGGTCTTCTCGCCGCGCTTGCGGGAGAACATGACCAGCCAGCGCAGGGCCAGCGTCTGACGGCGTTCCGGACGGATTTCAATCGGGACCTGATAGGTCGCGCCGCCAACACGGCGAGCCTTGACCTCCAGAGAGGGCGCAACGTTGGCCAGAGCAGCCTGGAACACTTCGTTGGCATCCTTGCCGGTCTTTTCCTTGATGGTATCGAAGGCTTCGTAGCACACGTTCTGAGCGACGCCACGCTTGCCGTCGAGCATGATCTGATTGATGAGCTTGGTCACAACCGTGGTCCCATGAACAGGATCCGGCAGCACCTCGCGCTTGGGTACAAAACCGCGACGGGGCATAGTAAATACCTCCAATTAGACGTGATAGTCAGTCGTAAAGTGTGGATTGCGGAAGCATCCCCGGATGTGGGTCATCCTCTCCCAGTCGGAATGCGCGTCAGCATCGCGCGTCATCGGTCACGATTCAGGCCGACCCAGCCGCATCCGGCTTCTGCGCGGGCGTCTTCCCTGTTCCACAGGCAGGCGCTGGTGCGTCAAAAGCGGTTCTCCGGCTGACCGAAGGCTGCAAAAGGGATGTTGTGAAGCAGGCGGATGCTTACTTCTTCGGGCGCTTTGCGCCATAGAGGGAACGAGCCTGCATCCGCTTGGCCACACCGGCGGTATCCAGCGCGCCACGGATGATGTGATAACGAACGCCAGGCAGGTCACGAACGCGGCCGCCGCGGATCAGCACAACGCTATGCTCCTGCAGGTTGTGACCGATGCCGGGGATGTAGCAGGTACCTTCGATGGAGTTCGTCAGACGAATACGGGCAATCTTACGAAGAGCGGAGTTCGGCTTCTTGGGCGTCATCGTCTTGACGCTCAGGCAAACGCCGCGCTTCTGAGGGCAGCCCTGAAGAATGGGCGCGGTAGACTTGTTCGTCGTCTTCTCGCGGCCCTTGCGAACCAGCTGATTGATCGTGGGCATGAGAGCACCTCCAAATTTATGTCCAAAAGTTCCGCAACCCTCGGAAACTGTTTGGCGAAAGGAATAGAATGAGGCTTACTTGAGGATCGCCGCAGCCGCGCAGGGAATGTCCAGCCCGCACGCCGCACCGAGCGCCTTCGTTTCATCCACGCGGCGAATCGGCACGCCCGCATCCTCGCAGGCGCGGGTCACCTTCTGGTAAAGGAAGGTGTCGATGTCGCGGGCGACGTACACCCGCTGGGCGGAACCGGCTTTCAGCGCACGCATGACCGCCTTGGTTCCAACTGCTTTTGAGACAGAATTTTTCAGGTCTTCCACGCTGAAATCCCTCCTGTTGCTGTTCTTGGCTGACCGCTCAATGCCGGCAGAAAAGCGCACCGAAAAGACACACTTTGCCGCAGCAAGCGCTCAACTCGTATATTGTAGCATTTTCACCTCGGCTTGTCAACTGGTTTTCGCGCCTCAAACCCTGTTTTTTGCAACGTTTTTTGCGATTTTGTGCGCCATATTCATGAACACGTTTTCGGGAGGGGACAAACGCGCGGCATCCGCTGATTTTGCCTCCCTCGGCTCACCATGAAAGCGCTTTCCTGTTCATTCCCCAAACGAGCGCCACACGGCGGCTTTCTCCCGCAGAACACGATTTCCCAAAAGAAAAAAGGCAGCCTGCGCCGCCTTTTGGGAGAGTCGTTTTTCCGCCGACTCGGCTGATTCCGTCAAAAATGCCGACTGTCTCGCTGAATCGCTTCCATTATAATATGCGTCAATATTTCACATCCGACACAATGCGGTCGCACACCCACATCTCGCCGTCCGTCGTCAGGTGAATGAATCCCGGCACTGTCCAGACCGTATCAAGCGCCGTCCGCCGGATGTACTTCTTGCCATCCGTCTCGCGCTGATTGCAGGTCACAATCGCCAGCTCCGGCGAAACCGCCGCGCGGTACTCCGGTGTCAGCGCCTGCAGGCCATGGTGCGGGTACTTCAGCACATCCGCCTTGAGCATCTCCGCGCCGACCTTCTCAATCAGCCCGTTCTGCCCCTTCTGCTCCAAATCGGCGGAAAAGAGGATCTTCCGCTGCCCAAACGTCAGCATGATTTGCGCCGAGCGGTCGTTGAGGCGGGTGTACTCCGGCTTGTCCAGCATCCATACCTGCATCGTCGCTGTGCCGAGCGTCAGCGTGTCGCCTTCGCCAAACGTCCGTACCGCCACGCCCGCACGCTCCGCCGCCTTTATCGCGTTCGCGCAGTGTACCGTCTCCTCTGCCGGGAAGCAGAGCCAAAGTTCGTCCACAGTAATTTCCTTAATTAACTCCGCGAATCCACCGATGTGGTCGGCGTGCGGGTGGGTGTTGACGATTTTGTCCACATGGGTGATGCCCAGCTGCTTGAACATGTTCAGGATGCGCTGCGCCTGTCCAGACGTCGCGCAGTCGATAAGCATCGTCTCGCCGCCGCAGCGCAGAAACGCCGCGTCGCAGTCCAGAATCTGCGGGAAGATGATTTCCAGCAGGTCAGCGTCCTCCGCAAAGGCAAAATCCGCCGATACATCCGGCGCGTTGATACGGTTGATGACCGTCTTGTCCGCGCCCTCGCCCGCCGCCGTCCCCAACAGCATCAGCACCGTCAGCAGAAGTGTCGCCGCACGCCTGCCGAATCGTTTCCACCACGCCATCATTTCATACCTCCAGTGTCGTATTTCCATACATTCCCAGCAAAAAAGAGTGCACTTCCCCCTTGACATTCCGGGATATGTATGTTAGAATTTTAAATTGCATCAGTATCTTTGCATACTGTTGATTTTTCCTGCGCTTGTATTGTACACGGAAACGCGGAAAAATGCAAGCGGGAATTTTCGACTGCCATACATTTTCGCGCTTTTTCACCAAAATTCCTGCAAAGCGGTGAAAAAACGCACGTTTTCACCAAGCAGAGGATGCTGGTTTTGACTGATGAAGGGGTGATCATACATCATGGCGCATGAGGTTGCAATGGGTAAGCTCCGGAAACGCATGAGCTTCTCCCGCATCAACGAGGGTCTGGAAATGCCGGATCTGATCGAGGTGCAGAAGAGGTCGTATCAGCGGTTCCTCGAAACCGACCTGAAAGAGGTTCTGGCAGACGCCTCGCCCATCACCAACTACAACGGCAATCTGGAATTGACCTTCACGGATTATTCTCTGGGTGAGCCGAAGAACTCCGTGGAGCGCTGCCGCGAGCGGGATATGACCTACGCCGCGCCGCTGAACATTCACGTCCACCTGTACGACAGCGAGACTTCCGAAATCAAGGAAACCGATGTCTACATGGGCGATTTCCCCCTGATGACGGAAAACGGTACGTTCGTCATCAACGGTGCTGACCGTGTCATCGTCTCCCAGCTGGTTCGTTCGCCGGGCTGCTATTATACCCGCACGCTGGACAAAGCGGGTGTGCCGCTCTACTCCAGCCAGATTATCCCCAACCGCGGCGCGTGGCTGGAATATGAGACGGACTCCAATGACATCATCTGGGTTCGCCTTGACCGCGCCCGCAAGCTCTGCCTGACCACGCTCCTGCGCGCGCTGGGCTACGAAACGGACGACGACATCCGCAATCTGCTGGGCAACGACAAGCGGCTGGAAGCGACGATGGCGAAGGATACCACCGTGGCGGAAGCAAGCAAGGATCGCGGCGGCGCGGTGCGCACCCTGCGCGAACAGGCGCTGCTGATTATCTACAAGAAGCAGAAGCCGGACGAACCCGAATCCGTCGAGAGCGCGACGAACATGTTCAAGTCGCTGTTCTACGATCCCAAGCGCTACGACGTCATGCGCGTAGGCCGCTACAAGTTCAATAAGAAGCTTTCCATTGCCACCCGCATCAACAAGCATATCATCGCTGAGGACATTATTGACCCCCGTACGGGCGAAGTGATGTTCCGCGCGGGTCAGGTGATTGACCTTGAAACCGCGCGCCGTGTGCAGAACGCCGGCGTCAACCGCGTTGTGGTGGACTGCGAAGGCGAAAAGCGCATCGTCATCGGCAACAACTTCGTGGATGCGGCGGAGTATCTGCCCTTTGACCCCAAGGAAGTTGGCATCCTCGAAATGGTGCACCTGCCCACTTTGAAGGCGATTATCGACGGCTTGGGCGAGGATGTGGAAGAAGAGCAGCTCAAGCAGGTGATTGCGGACAACGTGCAGCACCTTGTGCCCAAGCACATCACCGATGACGACATGGTGGCCTCCATCAGCTATCTGCTGGGTCTGCCCTACGGCATCGGCACGACGGACGACATTGACCACCTCGGCAACCGCCGCCTGCGCAGTGTCGGCGAACTGCTGCAGAACCAGTTCCGCACCGGTCTGAGCCGCATGGAGCGCAACGTCCGCGAGCGCATGAGCGCGCAGGACGGCTCGACCGACTATCAGCCCGATTCCCTGATTTCCATCCGTCCCGTGACGGCGGCGATTAAGGAATTCTTCGGTTCCTCCCAGCTGTCGCAGTTCATGGACCAGAACAATCCGCTGGCTGAATTGACCCACAAGCGCCGTTTGTCCGCTCTGGGCCCCGGCGGTCTGAACCGTGACCGCGCCTCCTTCGAGGTTCGCGACGTACACTATTCCCACTATTCCCGTATCTGCCCGATTGAAACGCCTGAAGGCCCGAACATCGGTCTGATCGGCTCTCTGGCGACCTATGCCCGCATCAACGAGTACGGCTTTATTGAAGCGCCGTACCGCCGCGTGGACAAGGAGCACCGCCGCGTCACCAACGAGCACGTCTACATGACGGCTGATGAAGAAGACCTGTACCGCATTGCGACGGCAACCGAGCCGCTGGATGAGAACAACTGCTTCGTCAACGACATGATTACCGTCCGCGAAGTGACCGAATATGTGCAGGTTCCGGGCGATCAGGTTGACTTCATCGACGTGTCGCCGCGTCAGGTCGTTTCCATCGCGACGGGCATGATTCCCTTCCTGGAAAACGACGACGCCACCCGCGCCCTGATGGGCTCGAACATGCAGCGTCAGGCTGTGCCGCTGCTCGTTCCGGAAGCGCCGTATGTCGGCACGGGTCTGGAATTCAAAGCTGGTCACGACTCCGGCGTGGAAATTCTGGCGCGTGAAGACGGCGTGGTCGAGAAGGTGGACGGCAACACCATCGTCATCCGTGACGATTTGGGCGAACGCCACGTCTACCACCTGACCAAGTTTGCCCGCACAAACCAGTCCAACTGCGCCAACCAGCGCCCGGTCGTTTCCGCGGGTCAGCGCATCTGCAAGGATGACCTGCTGGCGGATGGCCCGTCCACCGAAAAGGGCGAAATCGCGCTGGGCCGCAATGCCCTCATCGGCTTCATGAACTGGGAAGGCTATAACTACGAGGACGCCGTCCTGCTGTCCGAGAAGCTGGTTAAGGAAGACATTTACACCTCCATCCACATGGAGGAATTTGAATGCGAAGCCCGCGAAAGCAAGCTGGGGCCGGACGAAATCACCCGCGACATCCCGAACGTCGGCGAGGACGCGGTGAAGGATCTCGACGAGCGCGGCATCATCCGCATCGGTGCGGAAGTTCGTGCGGGCGACATTTTGGTCGGCAAGGTCACGCCCAAGGGCGAAACCGAGCTGACGAGCGAAGAGCGCCTGATGCGCGCCATCTTCGGCGAAAAAGCGCGTGAGGTGCGTGACACCTCCCTGCGTGTGCCGCACGGCGAATGGGGCGTTGTGGTCGATGTGAAGATTTTCGACCGTGCGCATTCCGATGAGCTGTCCCCGTCCGTACAGCAGATGGTTCGCGTCTACATCGCCCAGAAGCGTAAGATTTCCGTCGGCGACAAGATGTCCGGCCGTCACGGCAACAAGGGTGTCGTTTCCCGCGTTCTGCGCGAGGAGGACATGCCCTTCCTGCCCGATGGCACGCCGCTGCAAATCGTGCTGAACCCGCTGGGTGTTCCGTCTCGTATGAACATCGGTCAGGTTCTGGAAGTGCACTTGGGTCTGGCTTGCCGCGCGCTGGGCTGGCACATTGCCACACCGGTTTTCGACGGCGCAACCTACCCGGAAATCCGCGAATGCCTCGAAATGGCTGCCGACACGATGGCCAAGCCGGTGGACGAGAGCAACCCGCGGATGATGCAGAGCTACTTCCACAATGGTCGTCCGCTCCGCCTGAATCTGGATGAAGAAGGTCGCCGCCTGTTCCTGGACGGCAAGATTCGCCTGCGCGACGGCCGTACCGGCAACTGGTTCGAGAACCCCGTTACTGTCGGTGTCATGTACTTCCTGAAGCTGCACCACCTGGTTGACGACAAGATGCACGCCCGCTCCGTCGGTCCGTACTCCTTGGTCACGCAGCAGCCGCTGGGCGGCAAGGCGCAGTTCGGCGGTCAGCGCTTCGGCGAAATGGAAGTCTGGGCACTGGAAGCCTACGGCGCAGCGAACACCCTGCAGGAAATTCTGACCGTGAAGTCCGACGATACCGTGGGCCGCGTCAAGACCTACGAAGCCATCATCAAGGGCGAGAACATCCCCGCCCCGGGCGTGCCGGAATCCTTCAAGGTGCTGATTAAGGAACTGCAGGCGCTGTGCCTTGATATCAAGGTGCTTGACCGCGACCGCAACGTGATTGAGATTCCCGAACTTGACCCGGAGGACATGGCGCCGCCGAGCAAGAACAATGCGCCCGAACAGGACAAGCAGGAATCGCTCACGACGCTGCTGCCGGAGGACGAGGACGCCGATGCCATCAGCAACGACTTCCCGGACAATGACTTCCCGCTGAATGATTTGGATTCCGACAGCGAGGACGACGATTTGTCGATTCCGCTCTCCTTCGATGACGACGAGGAAAACGACGATCTGGACACCATGCGTCTGGACGATTTGGGCTTTGACGACATGAATCTGGATGACGACGATCAGTAATTGACACATGAGCCTATCAGCCGGACAGGAATCCCCTTCCGGCTGATGGCTTTCCCGTACAGGACATACACCGGTGTTACAATGAAGGGAGTGTGAACCCTTTTGTTTGAGCTGACCAATCTTGACGCCATCCAGATCGGCATGGCCTCTCCTGAGCAGATTCGGCAGTGGTCTCATGGTGAAGTCACCAAGCCCGAAACCATCAACTATCGTACCCTGAAGCCCGAAAAAGACGGCCTGTACTGCGAGCGCATCTTCGGCCCGACGAAGGACTGGGAGTGCGCCTGCGGCAAGCACAAGCGCATCCGTCCGAAGGACAAGAACCTCGTGTGCGACAAGTGCGGCGTGTCCGTCACGCGCGCCAAGGTTCGCCGCGAGCGCATGGGTCATATCGAACTTGCTGCGCCCGTGAGCCATATCTGGTACTACAAGGGAATCCCCAGCCGTATGGGTATGCTGCTGGAGCTGTCCCCCCGTGTGCTGGACAAGGTGCTGTATTTCGCGAATTTTATCGTCCTTGATCCCGGCAACACCGCCGTGACCAACGTCGCCCTGCATGACCTGATTAACGACGACCAGTACCGCGCCATCATGGAGAAGCCCGACCGCGGCAGCTTCAAGGCGATGATGGGCGCCGAAGCCGTGCAGACGATGCTGCGCGAGCTGGATTTGGACAAGCTGAGCGCCGAACTGAAGGCGGAAATCGAAACCCTGACGAGCAAGGAGCGCAACCGCGACACCGAAGGGCAGAAGCGTGCGCACGCCGTGAAGCGTCTGGAAGTTGTCGAATCATTCCGCGCCAGCGGCAACAAGCCCGAATGGATGGTGCTGACCGTCCTGCCGGTTATCCCGCCGGATCTGCGCCCGATGGTGCAGCTGGACGGCGGCCGTTTCGCCGCGTCTGACCTGAATGACCTCTACCGCCGCGTCATCAACCGCAACAACCGCCTCAAGCGCCTGATGGAGCTGAATGCCCCCGACATCATCGTCCGCAACGAGAAACGCATGCTGCAGGAGGCGGTGGACGCCCTGATCGACAACGGCCGCCGCGGCCGTCCCGTCACCGGCCCCAACAACCGCGCACTGAAGAGCCTTTCCGATCTGCTGAAGGGCAAGCAGGGCCGCTTCCGTCAGAACCTGCTGGGCAAGCGTGTTGACTACTCTGGCCGTTCCGTTATCGTCGTCGGCCCTGAGCTGAAGATGGACCAGTGCGGTCTGCCCAAGGAGATGGCTCTGGAGCTGTTCAAGCCCTTCGTTATGAAGGACCTGGTCGAGAAGGGTGTTGCCAACAACATCAAGTCTGCCCGCAAGATGGTCGAGCGCGCAAAGCCCGAGGTCTGGGACAGCCTTGAGACTGTCATCAAGGGCCACCCCGTCCTGCTGAACCGCGCACCTACCCTGCACCGTCTGGGCATCCAGGCGTTCAACCCCGTGCTGGTCGAGGGCCGTGCCATCAAGCTGCACCCCCTGGCCTGTACCGCATTCAACGCCGACTTCGACGGCGACCAGATGGCAGTCCATCTGCCCCTGGGCGAGGATGCCTGCCGCGAGGCCAAGATGCTGATGCTGGCTTCCGGCAACCTGCTGAAGCCCTCTGACGGCGCACCTGTTACCGTTCCTACGCAGGATATGATCCTGGGCAGCTACTACCTGACCACCGTTCGTGAGAACGAAGAGGGCGCAGGCAAGGTGTTCCGCGATGAGAACGAGGCTCTGATGGCTTACGCTGAGCACATCGTCACCCTGCACGCACCCATCAAGGTGCGCCGCACCATGGTCATCGACGGCGTGGAGCGTACCGGTCTGGTGGACGCCACCGTCGGCCGCATCATCTTCAACAACCCTGTGCCTCAGAATCTGGGCTATATCGACCGCACCGACCCTGAGCACTGGCTGGAGTACGAGGTCAGCTTCCGCGTGACCAAGAAGACCCTGCCCGACATCATCTCCCGCTGCATGACCCGCAACGGCAGCCGCAAGTGTGCAAAGATGCTGGACGCCATCAAGGCACAGGGCTACAAGTACTCTACGCTGTCCGCTATCTCCGTCGCTGTCTGTGACGCTGTCATCCCGCCCCAGAAGGACGAGCTGATCGCCGACGCCGACAAGCAGGTCTCTCAGGTCAGCAAGCTGTTCAACCGCGGCCTGATCTCCGAGAACGAGCGCTACTCCCAGACCATCAACATCTGGCAGGCTACCACCGATAAGGTCTCCAAGGCTCTGGCGGCAAACCTGCCCGAGGACAACGAGATCTTCATGATGGCAGACTCCGGTGCTCGTGGTTCTATGAACCAGATCAAGCAGCTGGCCGGTATGCGCGGCCTGCTGGCAAACACTGCCGGTAAGACCATCGAGATGCCCATTCGTGCGAACTACCGCGAAGGTCTGAATATCCTGGAATACTTCGTTTCCGCTCGTGGCGCTCGTAAGGGTCTGGCCGATACCGCTCTGCGTACCGCTGACTCCGGCTACCTGACCCGTCGAATGGTCGATGTCTCTCAGGAAGTCATCGTCCGCGAGATCGACTGCGGCACCACCGACGGCCTGTGGGTCTCCGAGATCCACGAGGGCAAGGAGAAGATCGAGAGCTTCCGTGAGCGTATCATCGGCCGTTATGCCGTGGGCGATGTCCTCGACCCCGTCACCGGCAAGGTCATCGTTCCCGAAGGCAAGATGATCGACCTCTACGATGCAAACGACATCGAGGCCGCAGGCATCACCAAGCTGAAGATCCGCAGCCTGCTGACCTGCCGCGCCAAGATCGGCGTCTGCGCACACTGCTACGGCAGCGATATGGCAAACGGTGAGCCCGTCCAGCTGGGCGAGTCCATCGGCGTCATCGCTGCAGAGTCCATCGGCGAGCCCGGTACTCAGCTGACCATGCGTACCTTCCATACCGGCGGTATCGCATCTGCTGAAGATATTACTCAGGGTCTTCCCCGTGTCGAGGAGCTGTTCGAGAGCCGCCGTCCCAAGAGCATGGCCATCATGAGCGAGATCTCCGGTGTCGTCTCTCACGACGATACCAAGAAGAACGTCGTCGTCAAGGTCACCGGCAAGGACGAGAACGGCGCGGAGGTCGTCAAGAGCTACTCCATCCCGTTCACCCAGCACGCACGCGTGATGCCGGGTGACCGCGTGGAGAAGGGCGACATCATCACCCGTGAAGGCGTCCTGTATCCTCAGGACATCCTGGCCATCAAGGGTCTGAGCGATGTTCAGAACTACCTCATCAGCGAGGTCCAGAAGGTTTACCGTCTGCAGGGCGTTGAGATCAACGATAAGCATATCGAGGTCATCGTCCGTCAGATGTGCCGCAAGGTCCGTGTGACCGACTCCGGTTCTTCCGACCTCATCGGCGGTGCTCTGGCAAACCGTCTGGAAGTCGAGAACATCAACGCCGAGCTGCAGAAGCGCATCGACGCCGGTGAGCAGGGCATCAAGCTGGTCGAGTATCAGCAGGTGCTGCTGGGCATCACCAAGGCTGCTCTGGCAAACGAGTCCTTCCTGTCTGCCGCCTCCTTCCAGGAGACCACCCGCGTGCTGACCGAGGCCGCCATCAAGGGCAAGGTCGATCCGCTGGCCGGTCTGAAGGAGAATGTCATCATCGGTAAGCTCATCCCCGCAGGTACCGGTCTCCCGGAGGTGCGTGAGGACCTGAAGCGCCGTGAGGAAGAGCGCGACGCCGAGGTTGCCGCTGAGCTGGCAGCTGCCGCACGGCAGTAAGCTTCCCGTCACAGTTCTCTTAAAGTAAATATGAGAGCCGCTTTTGTGGAGAGTATCCGCGAAGGCGGCTCTTTTTATGGAAGCAGGAACGAAAGGCTCTCCCTTTGGAAGAGGCTTGAGAGAACGATTTTTTGCCCTAAAAGACAGCAAAAAACCTTTCGGCGAATAAAACAAAAAAATATTGGAAAAACTGTTGACATTCCTGATGAAAACGGGTATTATATAACTGTTGCGCGTCCCACACAGGGATAGTGCGGCAAAAAAGTCGGAAAACATCCGATGTTCATCATTAAGAAAGGAGAAAACCAATGCCTACTTTTAACCAGCTTGTACGCAAAGGCCGTCAGGTCCTGGCTACGAAGAGCACTGCTCCCGCACTGCTGAAGACTTACAACTCTCAGAAGAAACAGTATTCTGATCTGAACAGCCCCCAGAAGCGCGGCGTCTGCACTGCAGTCCGTACCATGACCCCCAAGAAGCCTAACTCTGCTCTGCGTAAGGTCGCCCGTGTCCGCCTCACGAATGGTATCGAGGTCACCTCTTACATTCCCGGTATCGGCCATAACCTGCAGGAGCACTCCGTCGTGCTGATCCGTGGTGGTCGTGTTAAGGACCTCCCCGGTGTGCGTTACCACATCATCCGTGGTACTCTGGATACCCAGGGTGTTGCAGGCCGTAATCAGGCCCGCTCCAAGTACGGCGCAAAGCGTCCTAAGGCCGGTGCTGCAAAGAAGTAATTGAGGAACGAACCGCCATAAACGGCTTTCCATTATATAAATAACAAGTCCGCAGAAACGTGCGGAGGGCAACAGTTTATGTAAGGTCAGCTCTTTGTGACACAACGGGAGTTTTATTACTTTCGAGTACCGATGATATCATTCTGTGAAGGAGGGAAGAAAGATGCCTAGAAGAGGTAACATTGCTAAGCGCGATGTCTTAGCTGATCCTATTTACAATTCCAAGATGGTCACCCGTCTGGTCAACAGCGTCATGCTGGACGGCAAGAAGGGCGTCGCTCAGAAGATCGTTTACGAGGCTTTCTCCATGATTCAGGAGAAGACTGGCAACGATCCTCTCGAGACTTTCGAGAAGGCGATGGAGAACATCATGCCCAGCCTCGAGTGCAAGACCCGCCGTGTTGGCGGCGCTAACTACCAGGTCCCCCTGGAGGTCAGCCCCGCTCGCCGCGAGACTCTGGGCCTGCGCTGGCTGACTGCTTACAGCCGCAGCCGTGGTGAGAAGACCATGGCCCAGCGCCTGGCTGCTGAGATCATGGATGCTGCCAACAACACCGGCAACGCCGTGAAGAAGCGCGAGGATACCCACAAGATGGCCGAGGCCAACAAGGCTTTCGCTCATTTCCGTTATTGATCTGTTCTGTAGGAGGTTAATTTCATGGCTACACCCAGAGAAGTTTCTCTTCAGATGACGAGAAATATCGGCATTATGGCCCACATTGATGCTGGTAAGACCACCACTACCGAGCGTATTCTGTACTACACCGGCATCAACCACAAGATCGGCGAGGTTCACGACGGCGGCGCTACCATGGACTGGATGGTTCAGGAGCAGGAGCGTGGTATCACC
>ENA-OPCO01001478-OPCO01001478.1-human-gut-metagenome-genome-assembly--contig:-NODE-1478-length-14840-cov-3.909909_pt1 | contig 14840 bp, 9 predicted proteins | sample MGYA00241562_ERZ501475 | MGnify/ENA primary metagenome ERZ501475 (study PRJEB25962, sample SAMEA2042627) | human gut metagenome | biome: human gut; feature: human-associated habitat; material: faeces... | reverse complement strand
ATTCTATATTATAATACATCATTTTTATAGAATTATGAAAGAAAACATCATTCAGGCGATAGTTGCGAAGATGCAGCGTGACTTAGATTGCCGACAAATGGCGCAGCTTAAAGCTGTGATTACATCAGAACTGCATAACGTTGAGATTATCGAAAAAGAGGAGTGTGTGTACCAGCAAACACAAGAAAACGAACAGTTTCTTAACTCTTTTATATCAGCAAAGAAAATAGAGGGGTGTTCGGATAAGACATTGGCGTACTACCGTAATACCATTGAACGGCTATTAGTTACACTTTCAATGGCTATCTGTCATATTACCACATCCGACATTCGTACTTATCTATCCGATTATCAAGAAGAACATCAATCCAGTAAAGTTACCATTGACAATATGCGACGCATCTTTTCCAGTTTCTTTGCATGGTTAGAAGATGAAGACTACATCGCCAAAAGTCCGGTCAGACGTATCCACAAGGTTAAAACTGATTCACTTGTAAAAGAGGTACTTTCTGACGAACAATTGGAGCAACTTCGAGATAGTTGCACTAACAAACGAGACCTTGCTATTATAGACTTTCTTTCATCTACAGGCATTCGTGTAGGTGAATTAGTAAAACTGAACCGTGAAGATATAGACTTTCACGAACGACAGTGTGTGGTATTCGGAAAGGGAAATAAGGAACGTGTTGTTTACTTCAATGCCCGAACCAAACTGCATTTGCAACAATACCTCAATGGGCGTACTGACGACAATCCTGCTTTATTCGTCTCACTCCATTCTCCTCACACACGCCTTACTATCAGTGGCGTAGAAGTAAAAATCCGGAAATTGGGACAAGCACTTTCTATACCTAAAGTTCATCCTCACAAGTTCCGTCGTACCCTTGCGACAATGGCTATCGACAAAGGTATGCCTATTGAACAGGTGCAACGCTTACTTGGACATGTACGTATTGACACAACACTGCATTATGCGATTGTGAACCAAAATAATGTAAAATTGGCTCATAAGAAATACTTGGGATAAGTAATTGCGCAAGATTCTGCCCGAAAATGCGTAACTTTGCATCCAAAACAGGATGTATATGACTAAGTTATCATCAATCGCAGATTATGTAACCGACAAAATCAGTAGTAACGATATTGCCTTACGCGAATATGTTACTACAGACTGCATATTACAAAACAAAAAAGGACGGGAAATTGCAACCAATCTTCCGCCACAGTCTTGTTGTCTCACTCGCTATCAACGTGGCGATGTATTAATAGCAAATATCAGACCATATCTCAAAAAGGTTTGGTTTGCAGATATAGATGGTGGAGCCTCTTCTGATGTGTTGGTTTTTAGAGCTAAAGAGGGACATTCACCAAGTTTTCTTTATGCCGTGCTACTTCAAGATTCTTTTTTTGACTATGTAATGCAAGGAGCCAAAGGAAGTAAAATGCCTCGTGGAGATAAAGAGCAAATTCTAAGATACGAAATGCCAACACTTTCTTGTTCGGAGGAAAGCATTGGCACATTTTTCTTGAATCTTGACCAAAAAATCAGACTCAATGAGCAGATAAATCAGAATTTAGAGGCGATGGCAAAGCAGCTTTATGATTATTGGTTTGTACAATTTGATTTTCCGAATGAGGATGGCAAGCCGTATAAATCAAGTGGTGGTGCTATGGTATGGAATGAAGAATTAAAACGAGAAATCCCACAAGGATGGAGTAACATGTCTATTGGAGATTATGCACCTTGTAAGAGTGGCTATGCGTTTAAGTCTAAAGATTTTGGAGGCAAAGGTCTACCTGTTATTAAAATTGGGAATATCCAAGAAAATTATACGCTTGATATGACTGATAGTCAATGTATAGACCTGTTTAATAAAACATTGTTCCTTGCTAAAAGATATGATTTAGTGATAGCAATGACAGGAGCTACTATTGGGAAATTTGCAATATCTCAAAGTAATTATTGGGTAAACCAACGTGTCGGTCGTTTTGATTTAGGAGATAGGCCTTTATCAAGACTAGGTTTTCTTTTTAATTCTTTAAAGCAAGAATACTTTAGAGAACAGGTTTTTCAAATAGCTTGTGGATGTGCTCAGCCTAATATAAGTGCTGAACAAATTGATTCAATTTCTATATTAAAGCCTAATGATGTTATTCTTAATCAATTTAATAAGCTATGTGAGCCATTATTGGAATTACAAAGTGAAAATTATCTTCAGATAGAAGAATTAACTAAGCAGCGTGACGAACTTCTCCCACTTCTGATGAACGGGCAAGTATCGGTAAATTCTGATTTATCTGACGATTAAGTTCTATTTTGCTGTCAATAGAACGTAATAACTTACCGATGCGTTTTTGTTCTGATAATTCGGTAATCCACACTGTGCAATCCTTGATTTTATCAGGTGATGTGTGGCGAATTTTAGTCTGTTGGGCAGCGGCACTTAATTGCTGTTTTACGAGTGCAGAGGATATAAGATAAAAAGCAAAGTTCTTGTCTAACAAGTCCTCTTTGCAAACAATCTTTGCCACATCTTGACTTTGGATATATTTACCACTTTCGGGAATAATGGCAGTAGAACCAAGCAATCCTATTGCTTGTTCGGTCAAAGGAGTGATAATATCTCCCTCCTCCATTAGAAATTCAGATCTAAAGTCACCAACATAATAAAGATTGTCTTTGGACTTATTCTCCTTAAAGCAGTTATTTTGATAGTCAAAGTTACCACAAGTCAGGCGAATATACTCCCCCTCAGTGGCGTAAAACTCGCCACTGAGACTTGCTCCTCTTGTAACATTGAGGATTTCTCCCAATTTATATCTTGTCAATTTCATTGCAATCTATTTTGGCTTTTAAGATACACTTTGATTTGTTCTTCAAGAGATTTCAAAATAAGTTCTCGTCTATTCTTTTCCATTTCTTTCTGTTCCGTAGTGGCATAACGGTTTTCTTCTACATCCTTTTTATGAAGAGCAATTATGTATTCAATCCCATCATGCAAATCCTTTTCTGATATAACCTGATTTTTTGCTCCAAATAAATCATCAAGAGCAATATTTGTCAATTGCGCACAACTACCTGATTTTAGGAGCATAGTAGTTATATATTCATTTACTTTATCGTAATCAATCATTCAAATAAATATTATATTCGTATGTGATAACTACTCATTCAACATTCCTCTAACTTGTTTATCGAAGTCAGAGTCTATCCGTTGGGTTTTATTAAAAATATCGTACTCGCTTTCCGCTTTTGCCTTAGCCTGTAATGCGGAGACACGCCCTTTATCCGGCAAAATCTGATAGCGACGAAATGTAAGGAACTCATTGACACTCCCCGAAAACTGCGACATATTGAACGTATTCTCACGCTCGATAAGGTCTTCTATATAATCAAAGAAACCTGTTACAGCACGTTCCAACTGGCGGATTTCCTTTTCCTGCAAATAGTTCTTGGCTATTGATACATCAGACTTCAATATACGTCCATCGGGAGCATTCTTCCATGTGGTCAAACCCATGTGTTCTTTGCGATGGTCTGCCTTTGTGTAGATAATTTCGGCAGCTGTCTGTCCTGTAATGGCATAATGAAAACGGTTCTGTATCATAGCATAGAAATCACGTGTTGTGGGCGAGTTCTTGTCATAGTCAACACTACATTCTGCATATATATCAGTAATTTGCTGCCAAATACGGCGTTCACTGGCACGGATAGAGCGTACTCTTTCCAGTAATTCACGGAAATAGTCTTTCCCGAATACAGCCGTGCCTTGCTTCAAACGCTCATCGTCAAGTACAAATCCTTTCTTGATGTACTCATTGAGAATCTTGGTTGCCCATTGGCGGAACTTGGTTGCTTTAGGCGAAGAAACACGATAACCCACTGCAATAATCATATCCAAATTATAGAAGTCAACCAGTTCTTCAACCTCCCCTCTGATACCTCTATTTACGACGGTTGCAATTTTTGCAACTGTCGTGTCTTGCTGAAGTTCATCTTCCTTAAAAATATTGGATATGTGGCGACTAATACCGGATTTATCAATACCGAAAAGCTCTGCCATAGCCTTTTGCGTACACCAAATGGTTTCGTCTTTGATAACGACTTGCACCTTCCCTTGTTCATCTGGCAGGCTGTATAATAAAAACTGTATCTCGTTACTCATTGTTGCCTACATTTGCGTTGAACTGCAAAGCATCCAACTGTTTCATTATTTCCTCTTCCAAACGATGGCTCTCTGCAAATTGCTCGGAAAGGATTTGCTTGTAGTCCGCCATTCGGAAATTAAACTCTTCTTCCGTTATATCTACATAATCAATCTTGATGTCGAAATATTGCCCAGCAGAAAGAGAATATCCCTTTTCCTTTATCTCATCGTAAGAGACAGCCACAGAGAAATCTTCCACTGCCTCCTTTCGCTGGAATGTGCCGACAATCTTTTCTATCTCTTCATCGTTCAGACGCACCTTTTTCAATCCGTTAGCATCTTTGTATTCCTCGCCCAATTTGCTGGCATCAATCAAGATTACTTTGTCGGCAGTTGCAGACTTGTCAAAGAACAGCACACTGACATTTGTACCTGTATTGGCAAACACGTTGCTTGGCATAGAGACACAGCCAAATACCACTTTGTCATCTACAATTTTATGAAGAATTTTGTTCTCAATGCCACTTTTGGCCGTGATAAAACCTGTCGGAATGACAATTGCACCCTTGCCTGTTTTTTTCAGTGAATTAATAACGTGCTGAATGAAACAGGTATATATAGCCATTGACTCTTTCTTTTTGGCGGGTACATTTGGGACTCCAGCCCAAAAACGGGCTGGCATGGCGGCTATCTTTTCGCGAGTGTCCGAGAAGTCCATCTTGAAAGGAGGGTTACTCACCACAAAATCAAACTGACGCAACTGCTGTCCGTCATCGCTCTTGTGGTATGGGCTTACAAGCGTGTCGCCTTGAATAGCATTATCAAGCGAAGACACAAGTCCGTTAAGCAGCAGATTAAGTTTCAACATTTTGTTGCTTCGCTGGGAAATATCTTGCGAAAAGATGGTACAGCGTTCTTCGCCTATTTGATGACTAAGTGCCATCAGAAGCGTACCTGTTCCTGCCGAGGGGTCATAACATTCCATGCTATGCAAATCAGCATTATCCCCCACTAACAGACGAGCCATAATCGTTGCTATGGCATGAGGCGTGTAATACTCCGCATATTTTCCACCTCCAGCGGTATTATAGTCCTTAATCAAATACTCAAAGATGCTGGAGAAGAAATCGTAATTCTGTGCAAACGCTTCTTCAAAGGAGAAGTTCACGAGTTTATCCACCAGAGCACGGGCGAATGGCGCACGTTGTGCCGAATCGGTCACAAACGGCGTCAATGCCTCGAACAATGGAATCTTCGTGTTGGCTGTGGTCTGTGTGGAAAATATATCCGCATTTTGTTCTGCTATATCTGTCATAGTGGAATCGAAGATAGTATCAAAATCCCCTTTTCCCTGTTGATTCCAAAGATTGGCTATCAGATGATAAGGTTCAAGCATCGGAACATCTGGAGAGATGGCACTCTGAATAAGCATACGTTCATCATCAGAAAGATTCTCGTATGCCGTTTCCCATTTTACATTCCCGGTCAGTTTCTTTGCTATTTCACTTTTCGCATTTTTCAGTTCATAACCGAATTTGTCATTCAGGAATTTATAGAGAAATACCTGAGTGATAATCTTATATTCGTTACCATCGTTTCCCATACCGTATGATTGGCAGGTGGCTTTAAGTCCGTCGATGAGCCTTAATGTTTTTTCTTTAATATCTGACATAATCTTTATGCAATGCCGTAAGTGGCGTTATATTGGTTGATATACTGTTGTGAAATACGTGTCTGAATAAATTTGTAATCCTCCATTTCGGGCTTTATTTGTGGGAAATGGAACAGACATCCATTGATAAGAGCCATCACCGTGCGTCCGAAATAAGCATCCTTTTTCAGAATGTCGTTACGATCATACACTTTGGCATCCACATCCTCTTTTATAATATTGAGAATGGCAGCAATCTCTTCGTCAAGGAAAGAGAACATAGGCTTCTGTCCCTTATCTTCCCTCTGCTTATTCACTTCACGAATACGCTTGTGTACACGAGCAAATTTTTCATCGCCCTTGTACTTTTTCAACAAGACATTATTGCGTTTTTGTAAGTCTTGCAGACGACCGATGATTTCATCCAAAGCCTGTGTTTCTTCGTTGAACTTGGCTATCGTGTCAATCACAAAACCGTGTTCCTTGAAGCGTTCCATAAAGGCTTCACGTAACGAGATAAACTCCGGATCGTCTTGGTCGAAGTTTTGGGTAAATGAAGAAATGGTACGTTGCCATTTCTCTTTCAATTCCACACCACCGGATATAAGGCGCATTTCCTCTTGTCCTATTTTGGAGAAAGTGAACTCTATATCCATCATTGCCTCATTGATTAGAGTTTTCGTTTCCTCATTTGTATTGAAAGCCTCTTTCTGATTGATGATACTTATCCGTCTTTGCACCTCAGAGAGTAGTTGCGGCAACTTGGTGATTTCGAGTTTGGCAAATTGCTCTTTCATTTCATCATCACCGAATGTACGCACGATGTTCGCCATGTTCTTGGCTGATTCCAATGCCTGTTTGAGGTCGAGCAATACAGCTTTATCCTCTTCGGTGGAGATTTCAGAAGAAAATTCTTCCGCATTATCGTATGTGTAATTGAAAAGCGTTTGCCGAACTTTCTTCATCTGATTCAATATCTCTTCCTTGTCCTCAATGACTTGGGTAAAGGTATCGGTGGCAGCGGATTCGCCAGTCTCATCCACGTCATTAAAGCGGTTTAATTCTTGTAAATATGCTTCGTTGGTTTCCTTAAAATTGCGCTTGATGTCGGCAAAGTCAATGACAAAACCGTAACGCATACCGGGATAAGGACGGTTTACACGTGTTATGGCTTGAAGCAGATTGTGGTCTTTCAGTTTGCGCCCGAAATACAGGCGTTTCAAGCGTGGCGCATCAAAACCAGTCAAAAGCATATTAAAGACAATGAGAATATCCACTGTCATATTTTTCTTGAAGTCTTTGACTATCTGCTTGCGAGTTTCCTTGTCATCCGTATCGTGAAGAATGATTCCAGCTTTCAGCGGTCTGTATTTTGATTTGTAATCCACTTCCGGTTCACCCACTACATACGAACCATCGGAAAGTTTTATCTTGATGGGCTTCGGCTGATACTTCTGCCATTCTTCTTGAAATACATCATAAAGCCGCCTTGCCTGTTCGCTGGTTTCACAAATGACCATACCGCCTAAAGTATCATCTCCTTGTATCTTGCGAAACTCTTTTAAGTCCGTCATAATGTAACAGGCTAACTCGCTTACATAACTTGGATGCTCTATGATTTCCGACTTACGAATGTCTTTCTTTTGCACAAGGGTTTCCAGTTTGTCGTACACATCAGACAAACGCTCTTTGTAGGAAGTTTCAATATCTTCACGAATAATTTTCAGCGTATAACCATCTGCAATGGATTTATCGTAATAATAAGTATGCAAATAGTTTCCGAACACTTTACAACTAGCACGTTCTTCCTTCAATAGCGGAGTACCAGTAAGAGCAATTTTTATTGCATCAGTGTCCGCATCAAACAGATTAGCAAGGAAACAGCCACCGGGTTTATACCCACGATGTGCCTCGTCAAGAATAAAGATACGCTGAAGGTTGGTTGCATAGTCGTTAATACGTACTTTTTCTTTATCCTCCGCAAAGCGTTGTATATTTACTACCGTTATTTCAGCCTGACCACTTACCCCCTGCTGTGCTTGATTACTACGGAATTGCGCCATCAATTCAGCTCTTGAATTGGCTGTTGATACCACCAAACCACGAGCTTCAAACTCTTGTGTAGCTTGTTCCAACAAATCAAGACGGTCAACTATGAAATAGAATTTAGCCACCTTGTTCTGTTTAGAATAGAAATCGTTGAGAATAAATGTCAAGTAATAAGACAGGGCCGTTTTTCCACTACCTTGTGTATGCCATACCACACCAGATTTCACCCCCTCGGCCAGTTTCTTGCGAATAGCCAATGATGCAAACAATTGTTGGTAACGCATGATATGTTTTTGGTCGGTAGATTCAATCTTTCCATCTACCTCTCGTTCCATTCTAACGTATGCTATACCGTATTTAATAATATACAGCAAACGTTCCGGTGAACACATGGAAGTCAGTATCCTATTAGTAGGCGTATTGAAATCGAGATTGGTTTGATATTCTGGGCTTGTATGAATGACTTGGCAATTATAATCTGATAATATTTGCTTTTCCGCTGTCTTGTCAATGTCCTTATATGGATAATCACAATGGAAAGGTGCAATCTTTTGCGCAGACAGATTTTCTTCACGGAAACAGTTAAAGGGAGAATATGAGCGTGCTCCAGTACAATAGAAAGCCCCTTGTATGGGTACAATGCCACCAAGTGCATCATATTCCATATTGTTACTGAATATCATTAACTGTGTGATATTAATGAAACGACGGAACTTCTTATTTGGGAAACGTTCTTTGTTCATTCGTGCGCTCTCCGCCAACATTCCACCCTGATTGTTGGGCTTCTTCACTTCTACAAAGCAAAGTGGCAAGCCATTCACAAACAAAGTAATGTCAGGTCGAAACTCATCCTGTCCGTTCCTACAAGTAAATTCGGCTGTGAAATGAAAGGTATTGTTTCCGATATTGTCGAAGTCAATCAACTTTACAGGAGATACGGCTTTCAGACGGTTATAAAACCCACGACCGAGGTCATCATCATTCAGTTCCTTACGAATATCTTTCAAGACTTGAAGATACTCACCCTCATGTTCAGGATTCAGTCTTTTGAACTGCTGCTCAAAAATTGGCAATAGAATATTCGTATCACCGTCATATACAGTGCTATTCTTATCTTCGCTCAACTTACCGAAGTAAGTATATCCTATTCGGGTAAGATGAACCATTGCAGGCATCTGTACCCGTGTAGCCTCCGAGAATTGCTTCATGTCACCTATCCTTTTTGTCGGTTATCAAATCCTTTAAATCCACTTGTAGTATCTCTGCTATCTCTTGTAAGGTCTCCAAATTAGGCTGAATCCGATTACATGCATAGGCATTTACCATACTGAAACTCTTATCAAGTTTCTTCGCCAACCATGTTTGAGAAATACCTTTTTCCAAAAGGACAGCCTTTATTCTATTCAGTTTCATTCTTTAATTTAATTTTATGATGCAAATATAGCGAATTATATTCGATAATCGGGATCGTTTTTGTACTTTTGCATCATACGTAGCTCAATTTTGGGCATAAAACTCAAAAAGAACAAATAAGATCATGCATATACTTGACGAATACTTAAATGATGAAAACGTAGATAAACGTGAACGTGCCAAACTTTGGCGAACATCTATTGGTTTACAGGCTGTTGATAATCTCACGGTTTCAGGCTTCCTTATTGAAATGGCACGTAAACATATAGAGGGAGAAATATCAATGGATGAAGTCAATAAAATGATAGAAGAGCATTACGCACAAAAACGACTAAGAAATGACTAAAATGCTCACATACAATATTGTTGCACTTCAGTTATTCGATATTTTCGAATGGCTAAAAGATCAGAATCATCACACTGATATAGTAAAAAGTTACACCGAATAAGTAATAACCCTCATAATAGTTTAGTTTATACTTCAATCGGGATGAATTTGTGCATTCATTGAGTTGACAGACTATCTGTCATCCTGAGCGCAGTCGAAGGATCTCCTCCCTTGCTCTTGCGTCGAGATGCACAAACAGATACCGAGAAAAGTATAAATATTGGTTAGCTCATCTATTCCCGAATAGGTATCTAAAAATTTAAATAAATATCAAAATGAGAATACCGGATGAAATAATTAGACAACTTCACGAAATTAACTGTGAAGATGCTGCCAAACGCTTTGGACTTGATGTCAAAAAACATATGGCTCATTGTTTTAAGCACAATGACCGTATTGCAAGTCTTGGCTTTAGAAATAATCATTGGAAATGCTTTTCATGCGATATAGGTGGAGACGCAATAACTTTTATTCAAGAAAAATTTTCAGTATCTTTCGTTGAGGCTTGTATAATTCTGGCTAATGAATATGGTGTTCACATCCCTTCTGTTGAAAGACGGTCTGCAAAATGGAAAGATTCTGTTATAAATCTACCACAAAGGGAATCAACTAATGACGTTTCACCTCTTTTCGATCGAGAGGTTGCTGAATTTATAATGGAACACACAACCCTGACAAAGGCCGGAATTAATTTTTTACGAAGTCAGAGAAACATTAAAAGTGATGTAATTGAGTTCTCCAAGATTCATTCTATTGATGGCGTGAATAGTTTAAAAGATATAATACAAGTTCGATTCGGAATAGATCGATTAAAAACAGCGAAGATTTTAACATCAAATGGAAAATATCTAACTATTGATGCACCCTCATTAATCATTCCTTACTATGATGAGAGTAATAATCTAATAGGTTTGCAGACTCGATATTTGGGAAAAGATAATCCAGATTTTCACATACCAAGATTTAAAAGAATATGTGGCTCATCAATTAGATTATATAACCTCCCTATTTTGAAATCAATGCAACATGGTGCAAGACTTTTTATTACTGAGGGCATAACTGACTGTTTAGCCATGTTATCAGTAGGTTATAATAGTGTAGCACTTCCTAGTGCGACTTCGTTACCAACTGAAGACCTTACCAAACTAAAAAGCTATAATCTTTATATGATAGCTGACCAAGATAAGGCAGGAAATGATGCTTTCATAAAGTTATATCGACTTATGCTCAGATTCGGGTGCGAAGTAAAAAGAATTAAACTTCCAAGCGGTGTTAAAGATTTTTGCGATTATTATCTAAAGACTACAAAGGATTAAACAATATGGAAAACATATACCCCAGCAATCTCGAACAAGTTTTATTTAAGGACTTGAATAGAGAGGTATTATACAAATTGTTCATCAATAGTAATGCCCAATCAATGGATGTAGATGAGATAGGTATGATTGATGAAGGAGTACAGTCATCGCCTAAAGAGAGAGAGGTAAGACATAGAGTAGAGAAGCTATTATTCTTGAATTTATTGATGGATTATGATTTGGAAAATCAGATAGAGCGAAGGAAAAACGCCAAGTATGATTATATGAACGGCCTTCTTCTATACATTGCTTCGAATCATCATTTCAAATATGGGTTTGGATATTTTAAAGACAACATACAATCATTTGATAATATGCTTGGACAATGGTGTAAATTCCTGAACGCAGTTATATCTGACATCAAGGTTCTTCCTATTATCAAACTGGATCAGCAGATCGCTGTTGAATTTGGAGAAATTCTTAATATTACGTTATCAAAGGATGTTATTTACAATGTGAATATTAACATGGATAACTTTGATAGGTTATTTAGAGAAATGCCCCAAAAATACGACTTTTGTATAAGAGTTGATAAGGGTACATTTGAGTGTGGCAAAAGCGATGGGAGCGGACTACAGAGCGACTTATATAAGGCATTCTCAGAGCTTAATCGATTAATACAGACATTATCGTCAAAATAAAATTATTACACATAGAATTATGAGCGCCAAATTAAGAGAACAAATACTATCAGAGGAGAATATCTATAAGGCAATTTTTGCTATGGAGTCATATATATCAGAGCGTGATTTGCTTAGCCCCGAAGATCTGGATACATTTCTTCGGCTAAGGGATAAATATGACTTTAATGGCATTGTTTCTGATGCTATTGAAAAATGTAAGAAAACTCTAACCCAATTACTTGACGATGAAAACGAATTGCTAGAAGTCAATGTTTTCTTTAAAATTAAGAAACTGAGTTCCGAAGGAAATACAGTTGTGGAGTATCGCCCATTGCACACGGCTAGCCTCGTCAATCAGATTTGTATGGCATCAATGCTTATGCCTTTAATGTTTGACGATTCTAATGGGAAACGGAATCTATCGGAATTATCACGTATGCTACCTCATAATTTCTATGGTAATATTCCAAGTTGTAATATAGGTAGTATCTTTATGAATTGGACTGAGAAATACCGCCAATATTCTCAAATAGTAACGACTCGCTGTCGGGAATATTCCAAGACACGCGAATATGATAAAGAAATAAGTTTTGACCTTAAAGACTTTTTCCCTTCTATTAATCCTTTGAAGATTCTGAATTTTATTTGGAATGCTGTTTCGAGTAAATATAAAGACGATACTGATAAAAAGTGTCTGAAGACCATTATATCTAAACTTCTATATTTTAAAATTCCCGAGGAGAACCTCCGGGAATGGAAAGATGTATATTATAAGGAACAACATAACAATGTAAAATCGGTTAACGGTTTCTATCCTGTCCGGGGAATAGCGCAAGGACTACCACAATCATACTTTTTTGGTAATTTATGCATGATAGAAGTCGCTGATTGTATGAGTCATGTCGATAAATTAATGGATTCAGACTCGTATTTCTATGTGGATGATTCAGTCGTATTTGCCAAAAACATTAATTCGGATTTATTTGGAGAATTAATCCAAAGACTCAATAATTCGGTTACTGAAGCCAAAAAAGATTGGGAGGAATATCCAGTTATAGGTCAGGATTTACTGTCACAAGCAATGGATATAAATTATAACATACAGTTTCATCCTAATGGAAAGAGTACAATTTGTGATATAAATGACTCTTTTAAAGGTATGGATGGTCTGTTTCTAGTTCAACGACCTGTGTCAATGGGCGGATGGATAAAGGGAAATATTGATGAAGTTGACGATAACGTTGCCTTGAAAAAGCTAACGGCTTTACAGGATGTCGTTAATCTTGAGATAAATAAACTCCGTTCGAAAAGAACTAAACTTGGAGATAATTCTTATGGTGAAGAACGACTTAAGTGGCTCAGACGATACAAACGATATTTTTTATTTAGACAAAGAAAACTGCAAATTCTTTTGAATGGGAAATATGATAAGGAGCTAAAAGCGAAGTTCTACGAAACATTCAAAATTGACGATGTTACATCTCAGGACAAGACTTCAAAAGAACTAATTAATGCTTTATTTGAGGTCTTTGAGGAAGAAATATTCAAATCTGAATTTGAGTTGATTCTAAGAGATATGCCTTTCAGTGAAAAAAAAGGTTTCTGCGCCAAAATTCAACAATATGATATCGCTCTGTCAAAATATAATTGCAGCACTCATAGGTCTGATAAATACTTGTATTACCATAGAATCAGTTCGATGTTATGCAGTGCAGATGTTGCCACTGTGGACGAATATGAATCCCTTTCGCGTGTTGTGCGAAGTGTACGTCCTTTCCGTAACTCTGAAAGATTTGTTGAGGCTATAAAGAATACATCTTATAATGCCAATGATGTGTGGGAATTGTTCCCATTCCTAAATTCAATCACAGGAGTGTCTGATTCCGGAAATCCATGTCTTAATTCAAAAACAGGATTTCCTTCTTGGTGCGAGTTCGTTTTCAGAAATTCAGAGAACTTCAGACGTAAAATTTTGAATTGCTGTTTCTCATTCGCTTGCAACATTCAATCTGGAGATAATCTATCAATTTTGAGGTCTGACATTAAGCCAATAAAATACTATGAGTTAAGAATTATTTCAATGCTCAGGAATTATCGTTTGAAAATTTGCGATTTCTTTGAGTTTGTGAGATCTCTTGATCCAAAAGATTTGAACGAGAGGATGGATATAGATCTCGGAATTCTTGAAGGGCTCGGTATATACCGGCAAAAGATTCAAGATCCTGAAAAGATTGACCGATTAATCCAAACACATAGACTTGTTAAAAGCCTTTGGCATAATGGTTCCAAATTCTTGAATGCTTATACATTACACAATCACGAACACGCTATCAATCTAATAAAAAATGTAGTTAGGCTCGTGAATAATGTGGATTTTTTGAATTTGAAGGCTAATGATTTCTTCTTGCTATTTAATGCGTGTTATCTACATGATATAAGCATGGTTATACATCCGAGTGTATCCTCGTTTAACGATTCTAATGTCAAGTCTGAACAATTAATCAGTAAGTGGCTTAATCGTATGTTGACATTTAACAAAAAAGTTGACAATGCCTATAAATCAAACAAATTCGCAATGGACGAGATTCATCGGATTAGGAAAGAGATGGGATTGTCTTTGATTGAGGTATTTCAAGATATTTTTGACTTCTTTGAGAACCGTGTGCGTGCACCTCACGCATATGAAAGTGCTATGTTTATCCGTCATTGGCAAGAAGATATGTTGTCTTTCCTATCAGAGCTTGAAGCTGAAACAATAGCTACAATATCCGATAGTCATGGATGGAATACAACAGATGTATATGAAATGAAATCTTCAGCGAAGGAAGAGTTAATCAGCTTGAAGTACATGATGATTCTCATACGTTTGGCAGACTTGCTCGACTTGGCAAATGATAGAATAGATTATTTCTTACTGAAGCAAAATCGTTCGCAGATGAGTCCGGTTTCACGATACCATTGGATTTCCCATCTGATAACTGAGCGATATGAATTGGATGTTGATTACGAAATCATTAATGAAAAGGAACTAACAGATCAACCTATCCAAGAACTGATACATCTTGATATTTTCTTAAATGCAGAGATTCTTGCAAATATAGAAGTGCATAAAGAGTGTTGCAGAGGATTTCAAGCAGAACTTACCAAACGTAGAAAAAATAAGATTCCAAAGAACGATACAGAATATAAATGCCTAGAATTTAAGGTAGG
>ENA-OPCO01001474-OPCO01001474.1-human-gut-metagenome-genome-assembly--contig:-NODE-1474-length-14859-cov-4.255471_pt1 | contig 14859 bp, 10 predicted proteins | sample MGYA00241562_ERZ501475 | MGnify/ENA primary metagenome ERZ501475 (study PRJEB25962, sample SAMEA2042627) | human gut metagenome | biome: human gut; feature: human-associated habitat; material: faeces... | reverse complement strand
GATGCCTGCGGATTGTTCCGTGCGGCACACGCTAGTTAGGGGTAGAATTCTACTGACAGTATAGCATAACGGAGGAAAAAGAAAAGAATACAAAGGGAGGAAAAGAAAATGAGAGGTGCAAAATATCGTGCGCTTACTGCGCAGCAGATCAAACCGGAGGGCTGGCTTTTGCGGCAGCTGGAAATTCAGGCGGAGGGGCTGAGCGGACATCTGGATCTGGTATGGCCGGATATACGGGAGAGTAAATGGATCGGCGGAGACAAGGAAGGCTGGGAGCGCGTACCGTACTGGCTGGACGGTTTTATCCCGCTGGCATATCTGCTGGACGATGAAGATCTGAAAAAGCGTGCAAAAAGATATATCGATGCGATTCTGGCAGCCCAGAAGGAAGACGGTTGGATCTGCCCCTGTGAGCCGGAAGAGCGCGATCGCTACGACCTCTGGGCGGCATTTTTGATCTGTAAGGTTCTGGTGCTGTATCAGGATTGCAGCGGGGATGAAAGGATTGAGGAAGCGGTATACCGCGCGTTAAAGCAGCTTCTTCCTCATATTGCAAGAAATACGCTGTTTAACTGGTCGGCAGCACGCTGGTATGAATGTCTGATCCCGATACTGTGGATGTATGAGCGCAGACCGGAGCCCTGGCTTTTGCAGCTGATGGAGCTGCTGGATGCAGATGGTATCGATTACGAAAAGCTTTATACCTATTTTGATTTCCAAAAGCCTGCTTCGAAGAAATACTGGACGCAGACAAATCATGTGGTAAATACCGCCATGGCATTTAAGTGCCGTGCACTGATGTCTTGTCTGACAGAGGAAGATCCGGATGAGTTCGCTCTTTCCATGTATCAAAAGGTGATGAAATACAACAGTATGGCGACCGGACATTTTACCGGTGACGAGTGCCTGTCCGGTGATGCGCCGATCCAGGGCAGCGAGTGCTGCAGCGTTGCAGAGATGATGTATTCCTGTGAAACCCTGCTTTCCATTGGAGGAAATCCCTTCTGGGGGGATTTACTGGAGCGAGAGGCATTCAATTCCATGCCTGCAACGACGACGCCGGATATGTGGGCGCATCAGTACCTTCAGATGACAAACCAGATCTCGGCAGCGCGAATCCCGGATGCAGAGAATCCGTATAATTCCAATAATAACGAAGCGAACATGTTCGGGCTGGAGCCTCACTTTGGCTGCTGTACCGCAAACTTCAATCAGGCATGGTCGAAATTTGCAATTTCCGCAGTGATGAAAAATGAACGCGGTCCGGTTGTACAGAGCCTTGTGCCCTGCTGTGCACAGGTGGAAACACCCAACGGAACTGTTCAGGTACATATTGTTTCTAAGTACCCGTTCCGTGACAATGCAGTGATTGAACTGAGCTCGGACAAGCCTGCCGAAACCTGTCTGCAGATCCGTATTCCCGGCTTTGCAAAGAAAGCGACAGTCAACGGAAAAGAAGCCTGCCCCGGCACATATTTCGAGCAGAACATTTTGGTTGACGGCGTAACATGCGTTACGGTGGAGCTGACCTTTGAAGCTATTTTACAGGACCGCCCTTACGATGCAAAGGTGCTGGTTCGGGGACCGCTCCTGTTCTCCCTGCCGGTAAAGGCAAAGGTGAACCGTATCGAATATGTGCGGGACGGCGTAGAGCGCAGGTTCCCGTACTGCGATTATGAGATGTTCCCGGATTCTGAGTGGAATTATGGCTTTTACAGTGAAGAGTTTGAAGTGAGGTTCGAGCCTGTCACAGACACTCCGTTTTCTATTGAGAACCCACCTATCAGGATCAAAGCGAAGATGGTTCCGGTTCCGTGGGAAGAAAAAGGCGGCATCTGTGCTATTTCCCCGATAGAAAGAAAAGCGCTTGGGGAGGCAAAAGACGTGCTGCTGCAGCCCTACGGATGCACGAACCTGCGTATGACGGAAATGCCGTATATCAAACAATAGAATGCACGCTCTGCGAGCATTCTATTGTCATGAATAAAAAGAAACAGAACAGACCGCCCCTTCTGCAGTAATGGGAAAATTGCTGCGGGAGGGGCGAGTTCATGTCGAGTGATCTTATGAAAGAAGATTTGATCAAAGGGCTGCTGGATATTTTTTCTGGAGATATTGAGGCAATTATGCTTTATGATTCAGTTGCCAGAAATGAAAGTACATCGGAGAGTGATATTGATATTGCGGTTATTATAAAACGAGAAATGGATGATGAAAAAAACGGGAACGTTTTATCGATCTGCTTCGGATTAATAGAAACATGAGATGTATTGAAATTCTCCAGTATTTTGAGGTATCATATTTAAATAAAAAGCAATATTTTAAAATTTTACATCAAAGGCTCTACGGGATATCAAAAATCTAGTATGGTAAAAAGAGAGGACAAGAAATGCTGAACATTTTTTATGGAGATATGAAAGAAGCTGTTTACAATACGGCAGGTTATTTTAAATATGATTATGAAGATGAATGGATTGTAGATCCTTTTGTAAAGAAAATGATTCTAGACGTGGACAAATCGACCGTAATGGACAGCGGGGTAATAGACAGTCCCGTTTCTGGAAAGATACCGCCGGTTGGATTATCGGGTGGGGTAAAGACTTTGATTCTTGTTAAATTCGAAAAAGATAAGGTGTTCAATGCGTCTACCTGCGGCGACAACTGCGCGAAGTGGCTGTTAGAAATAGCAAAAGAGGAGGATCGAACGATTAATCTGCGTCATTTGATGAATTTTGGAAAGAAACCATTTAAGATTCGCATTTTAAATACAGATCAGATCGTTCATTCGATGGAAGAGCTGGTACCGATAGCAGGAGAATTTGTATAACGGAGAGTTAGGGTATGAAGGGAAAGCATAGGATTGTCGTTTCAACGAAGCGACAGAAATATGAATTTGAATTACGGCGTAATTTGACGATACTTCGTGGAGACAGTGCGACTGGGAAAACGACATTGATTGAGATGATACAGGATCATGAAAATGATCCGTTAGGAAGCCCGGTAGAGTTGATCAGTGATAAAAAGTGTTATGTGCTGGAGGGCGCTTTATGGAAAGAACAATTGGCTGGAATCACTGACAGTATTGTTTTTATCGATGAAGGAAATACCTTTGTAAAAGCAGAAGAATTTGCAGGTGTCATTCAAAATACGGATAATTATTATGTTATTGTGTCGAGAGAGTCTCTTCCGGCGTTGCCCTATAGTGTGGAAGAAATTTATGGAATCCGGACTTCTGGAAAATATGGAACACTGAAGCAGATCTATCACGAGTTTTACAGAATATATAACTTAGATGAAACGAAAGGTGAAATAGAGCCGGAGGCTGTTGTTACAGAAGACAGTAATTCGGGATATCAGTTTTTTGACGCAGTGTGCAGAGAAAACGGTTTGACGTGTGAAACCCTGAATGGGAAATCCAATATTTTCCGTTATTTGAAAGTGCATAAGAATGAAAAGATTCTTGTCATTGCAGATGGTGCTGCGTTTGGTTCTGAAATGGATCGGGTTATACGATTGATGGAGAGCAGAAAAAATATCGTATTATACTTGCCGGAATCATTCGAATGGTTGATTTTATCAGCAGGAGTATTAAAAAATGCTGCGATGGAGAAGATTTTGAAGAATCCATCTGAATATGTGGAAAGCAGGAACTATTTTAGCTGGGAGCGTTTTTTTACAGCGCTTTTGATAGAAGAAACAAAAGGAACTTATTTGGCTTATTTCAAACGAGACCTGAACCCGGTATATTTAAATGAGAGCATAAAAACAGCAATTTTATCCCAAATGAAAAAGATAAAGATAGATAGAAAAAAATAATGTTTCCCCAAAAAATATCCCCAGCGTTACCGCGATTATCATATAAACCGCGACGCGCTGGGGATGTTTTTCCAATAACAGGTATTCAAGCATTTAACCGTCTTGCGCAGGCACAGACACCTGCAATGTCGAATTTAGCGACCAGCACTCTTCACTCACATCAGCGATGCATACTGGGACATATAGAGCTTGTAATATTCTCCTTTTTGGGCCATCAGCTCATCATGTGTGCCTTTTTCCAGGATCGTTCCCTTGTCCACATACATGATGCAGGAAGAATTTTTAATTGTGGAAAGACGATGTGCGATGATGAAGGAGGTACGTCCCTTCAGCAGTTCATTTAAGCCCTTCTGCAGGATGATCTCTGTTTCGGTGTCGATACTGGAGGTTGCCTCATCCAGGATCAGGATCTTCGGGTCAGCCAGAAGTGCGCGGGCAAAGGAGATCAGCTGGCGCTGTCCGGCGGACAGACGGCTTCCCCGTTCATTTACCTGTGTCTGATAACCGTTTTCCATTTCCATGATGAAGTCATGGGCGCAGACCGTTTTTGCAGCCCGGATGACCTCTTCATCTGTAGCGCTGAAGTTGCCGTAGCGGATGTTATCCATGATTGTGCCGGAGAAAATGAAACTGTCCTGCATCATGACACCCATCTGTTTGCGGAGAGAACGGATGGTAACGCCTGCGATATCGACGCCATCGATTAAAATCCGCCCGGAATCTACGTTATAGAAGCGGCTCAACAGATTCACCAGGGTTGTTTTGCCGGCACCGGTGGGGCCTACCACTGCAAACGACTGCCCCTGGTTTGCGTGGAAGGAAACATCCTTTAAGATCGGAACGCCAGGCTCATAGCTGAAGGTAACGTGGTCGAAGGCAACATCTCCGTGGATCGGAGGCATTTCAACCGCATCCTCCCGGTCTTTGACCACAACCGGCTCGTCGATGGTTTCAAAAATACGCTCCAGATAGGAGATCGCGGTCAGCAGAGAGTTGTAAAAGCCAGCCAGCGTGTTGATCGGTGCCCAGAAACGTCCGATATAAGCAGTAAAAGCGACCAGCACACCGACGGTAATGCCGGTTTCGCCGTTGATCATCCAGCTGACACCGAGCACATAGATCGCTGCAGTTGTAATGATTGAAATGATATCGATGCTGGGACCCATCGTAAAGTTGAACATAACGGCGCGCATCCAGGATTTCCGGTAACTGCCGCTTAAGTTGTTGAAAATACCGCTGTTCACGTCTTCCCGGACGAAGGATTGGGTAACACGGATCCCGTTGATACTTTCAGCAATGTACGCGTTTAAGTTGGACTGCTTATTGCTTTGAACCTGCCATGCGGTACGCTGTTTTTTCTTGATGACAACGATAACGATCGCGAGGATCGGGAGACCTCAGAGACATACAAGCGTCAGCCGGACATTTAAGATCAGCATGAAAACGATGATAAACACCAGGTTGCACAGGTCGGTGATGGTATTTAAGATACCGTTGGAAAGCAGGTCGCTGATGCTGTTGACATAGTTTACAACACGCACCTGAATTTTACCGTGGGGGCGGTCATCATAGTAGGAGAACGGAAGCTCCTGCAGATGCTCAAAGATGTCATAGCGCATGTCGTGAATGATCTGCTGTCCGATCTGGTTGGTGTATTTGATCTTGTAGCGAAGGCTGAAGGCACTGTAAAATGCGGCAAGCAGTGTCAAAAAGCTGTAAAATGCGATTCCCTTCATGTCCTTGTTCGGGATGCAGACGTCCATGACCTTCTGAAAAAATTGCGGAATCAGCATGGTAAAAGCGGAAGCGGAGAGCATCATGAAGCCGACACTGACAAACCGTTTCCGGTAAGGAATCAGATAAGCGAGCAGACGTTTTAACTGATTGAGGTCAAATTTATCTTCCAGGACTTCGTCCACATCATATTTATTTCGTGCCATGAGTTCTCACTTCCTTTCGTTGGCTGTAACCTGACGGTATTCTTCCTGTTCTTCTCTGGAAGGAAGCTCGCCGTACTGATGATGGAACGCGCTTGCATAGTAGCCGTCATTTGCAAGCAGCTCCTGATGCGTTCCGTGTTCGATAATCCGCCCGTTATCCATAACCAGGATCTGATCAGCGTCTTTAATGGAAGAAATACGGTAGGCGATGACGAAGATCGTGCACTGGCCGTTTAACTTGCCGAGCTGCTGCTGGATATAGCTTTCTGTTTCCATATCAACGGCGGAAGTAGTATCGTCCAGAATCAGGATGGACGGTTTCTTTAACAGGGCGCGTGCAAGGGAAATACGCTGCTTCTGACCGCCGGAGAGTCCGACACCGCGCTCGCCGACGATGGTATCATAGCCTTCGGGCATAGCCTTGATGAAATGGTTGGCATCTGCCATGACAGCAGCTTCGTGAATTTCCTCAAATGTACAGTTCGGACGACCGTATGCAATATTCCCTTCAATTGTATCAGAAAAAAGAAAGATATCCTGCATTGCCATGCCAATGTTGTCACGCAGATCGTAAAGGTTCCAGTCCTTGACGTTTACACCATCTACCAGAACCTCACCGGAGGTCGCGTCGACAAAACGGCACAGCAGGTTCATGATGGTGGATTTGCCGGCACCGGTGGAACCGAGAATGCCGACTGTCTGTCCTTTTTTCACAGAAAAGCTGATATCCTTTACGATATCCTCATCATCTGCCGTATAGGAAACATCTTTAAATTCAACATTTCCTTCCATATGTTTGCGGGAAACCGGCACAGGAGGCATTTTTACAAGAGGCTCTTCCACATAGGTTGTGTAAATTTTTTCTACGGAGGTGATAAAACGGTGGGTATCATTGACCCACCAGCCTGCCATACGCAGCGGAGCGTTTAACATCCACAGATAACCGTTGACGGTTACGAGGTTACCGATTGTCATTTCTCCGGTAATTACCATCCAGCCGCCGTAGAGCATCAGGACAACGTTTAAGACATAAGCCAGAACTTCGAAGATCGGAAGGTATTTCATCCAGACCTTTGAGGAGTTCAACTGTGCGTCCATGTAGGCATCGTTTTCCTTATTAAATTTTTCAATTTCAAAGTCTTCCTTGGCAAAGGCTTTTACGACACGGTTGCCGCTGACATTTTCCTGAACGAAGGCATTCAGGGAAGAAAAGCAGTCGCGGATGCGCTGGAATGTCGGTCGAACCTCTTTGGACTGTTTTGCTGTGGTGATGGCTGTAAAGGGCAGAACGATCAGCATGCAGAGCGCCAGCTTCACATTTACCGTAAAGATCATGAAGAGCGCAAAGCAGAACAGCAGGATATTTTCGTAAACCTGATAGATAATGTAAGCAACGAAGTGGCGGATTGCTTCCATGTCGCCGGTCTGACGGCTCATCAGATCGCCTGTTTTTTTCTTGCTGTAAAAGGCGAAGTCCTCTGTCAGAAGGCGGCGGTAAACAACGTCCCGCATGTCGTAGAGCACGCCCTGCGAGCATACTTCGAAAATAACCTGATAAAAGAAACGCAGGGCACCGCGGACCAGCGTAACTAAAAGCAGGATGAGAACAAGCTTCCAAAGCAGGTCATACTGACCGCCCTGAATGACATCATCTACGATCATACCGGAAACGTAAGGGTTTACGATGGCGAGAACGGAAATGAAAGTCGTCAGGATCAGGCCGCCCAGAAGCTTGAAGCGGTACTTTCTGAGAAATCCCCAGAACCATTTCATTGGTGTCATATTTCCTTTTTTCCTCCCTTAAAAAAGTATCCATGGGCTTTGATAGATCATGGATAAAAAAAGTGTATCGCAAAATATTTTATTTGGAATGTACAATCTTGCAGGTTTCATGTAAAATGTTGTTGAATGGTAACTGTTCGGTAGGTCTGCGCATTTATTGCGCTGACCGTAAGAAAACTTAGGCTAGAAGGCAAAAATCCTATCGGCATAGCCGATTTGGAATGGATTTTTGCGCATAACTGTGAGGAAACTGAACAGTTACGTTAAATGTTTTTGTGGGATGTTGCAGGAAAATAAAAGATAAATTTCAGGCATCCGGGAAGGAAGCTGGTGGATATGGAACGGGAAAACACGGTATTTCAGGAGGAGTTAAATCCGACCTTCTTGTTTATGTGGAAGGGAACACGTGTGGAGGATGAGCCGAACTATCACTGCCATGAGCATCTGGAGTTGTGTTATATTCAATCCGGGACAGGAAAGCACAGAATCGGCGATACTATATATGAAGTAAAAGAGGGTGACCTGCTGGTCATCAATGAAGGAGTCTATCATCAAAGCCTGGCGGGAGAGCATAAAACGCCGGTTGCGGAATTTTACGTGGGGCTGACAGATTTAAATTTGGCGGGGCTTGGGCGCAACCACTTTCCACTACCGGGGAATTGCCCGGTATTTCGTACGGAGGGAGAGCTGCAGCGTAAGCTTTCCAAGCTCTGTATGGCAATGGAGGCAGAGCAGGAGCTTTGCCGGATCGGGCGCTATTATATGATGAAGACGTATGCCATGCAAATGCTTCTTTTGCTGCTGCGGGAAGAAGAAGAGACCGGTAAGCCGCAGAAGGTCGGGGGATGCTCCTTTGAATCCGCGAACCGGAAATATCTCGTGGAGAAGATCACGGATTACTTTGAGGATCATTATGCAGAGAAAATCTCTCTTGACCGAATCGCCGGCAATATGTATCTGAGCACCTTTTATGTGTCCAGGATTTTCAAGGCGGAAACCGGAAACACACCGATTCATTATCTGATTGATATTCGTCTGACCAGGGCCTATAACCTGCTGACGCAGAATCTGGAAATGAGCATTCAGGAAATCGCGGCGCAGGTCGGCTATGAGGATGCCTATCATTTCAGCAAGCTGTTCAAGAAAAAATATGGGGTGGCTCCGTCTGCAGTGCGGCGCAGGATACTATAAAGCAGCAGAATACGCCCATTCGGCTGAATACGGCCTGCCATAATTCATGACAATAGAATGCTCACAGAGCGTGCATTCTATTGTATTAACAAAAAGGAACTGGGGACAGGAGATCATGGAAAATCCGATTATTTTTACGGCGGAGATCATCGGGACGATCGCTTTTGCATCGTCCGGGGCAATGCTGGGTATCCGCAAAAATCTGGATCTGTTCGGGGTACTGGTGCTGGGACTGTGTGTTGCAGTCGGAGGCGGCATTGTCCGGGATATTATCCTGGGGCGGACGCCGCCGGGAGCATTCCGGGATCCGGTTTATGCGCTGGTGGCGCTGGGAACCTCCGCTCTTTTATTTTTACTTGTCTATGGAAAACAGGAGATCATGACGAGCCGTTATCTGACGATTTATGAGCAGGTTATGAATTACTGTGATGCGGTTGGACTTGGGATTTTTACTGTCCTCGGCGTATATACCGCACACGGCGAGGGCTATGACGGGATCTTCTTTTTAGTATTTTTGGGCATGATGACAGGTATCGGCGGCGGTCTGATCCGGGATATTTTAGCGGATACGATGCCGTTTATCCTGTATAAGCATATCTATGCGATGGCGGCTTTTGCGGGCGCACTGGTGTGTGTGCTTTTGATCCATATCCATCTGTATCTGGCGCTGGCAGCAGGAACTGCGGTGGTGATTGTGATCCGGGTGCTTGCGACACATTACTGTTGGGATCTGCCGCGGCCGCTGCATGAAAAAGATGCACACACGAAAACAAAAATTCTGTCCGAAAATAGTAATGCCGACGATACTTGAGCAGAATCGACACTTTTGCTACCATGAAAAGAAATTTTGTGATAGAATTGGTAAGACTGAGCTGGAAACGTAAAATGCCGCCTGTGCGGCAAAAGGAGGACAAATGGAAAACGTAAGACGGATCTATGTGGAAAAGAAGACCGGTTACGCGGTTAAGGCACAGGAACTGAAGGAGGATCTGATCGGTTATCTGAATATGTCAGGGATCGAAGATGTCCGGATGTTCATTCGTTATGATGTGGAAAATATCAGTGATGAGGTTTTTGAACAGGCATGCCGTACTGTTTTTTCCGAGCCGCCCGTGGATATTCTGTATCGCGAGACGATCGAAATCCCTGCAAACGGACGCGTATTCAGCGTTGAATATCTGCCGGGACAGTTTGACCAGCGTGCAGATTCTGCCGTACAGTGCGTTCAGTTTTTAAAAGCGGAGGAGCAGCCGATTATCCGTACCGCAGTTACTTATTTGATTACAGGAGATCTGACAGACGAAGAATTTGACAAGATCAAGGCTTACTGCATTAACCCGGTGGATTCCAGAGAGACCGGTATGGAAAAGCCAAAGACGCTCGTAACCGAGTTTGCAGAGCCCGCAGATGTCAGGATTTTAGACGGCTTTACTACGCTGGATGCAGACGGATTAAAGCAGCTGTACGATTCTCTTGGTCTTGCGATGACCCTGCAGGATTTCAAGCATATCCAGAAGTATTTTGCAGGCGAGGAAAAGAGAGACCCTTCTATGACGGAGATCCGTGTGCTGGATACCTACTGGTCCGACCACTGCCGTCATACGACGTTTTCCACTGAACTGAAAAATGTCGCATTCGGAGATGGTTTTTACCGGGAACCGATGGAAAAAACCTACCAGAGCTATCTGGATGCGCGTGCAGAGATCTTTAAAGACCGTCCGGATAAGTTTGTCTGCCTGATGGATCTTGCACTGATGGCGATGCGTAAGCTCAAAAAAGAGGGCAAGCTGGAGGATATGGAGCAGTCCGATGAAATCAACGCCTGTTCCGTTATTGTTCCCGTTGAAATGGACTACGGCGATGGTCCTGTCACCGAGGAATGGCTCGTATTTTTCAAAAATGAAACCCACAACCACCCGACCGAAATCGAACCCTTCGGCGGTGCGGCAACCTGTCTGGGCGGCGCAATCCGCGACCCGCTTTCCGGCAGAGGTTATGTATATCAGGCAATGCGCGTGACCGGTGCAGCGGATCCTACCGTTCCGGTTGCGGACACCTTAAAGGGAAAGCTTTCCCAGAAAAAGCTGGTGCGCGGCGCAGCATCCGGTTACTCTTCCTACGGCAACCAGATCGGCCTTGCGACCGGTTATGTAAAAGAAATTTATCATCCCGATTATGTTGCAAAGCGTATGGAGATCGGCGCGGTTATGGGTGCGGCTCCGAGACGCAACGTCATCCGTGAAAACTCCGATCCGGACGATATCATCATCCTGCTGGGCGGACGTACCGGACGCGATGGCTGCGGCGGCGCAACCGGTTCCTCCAAGGTGCATACGGAAAAGAGTATCGAAACCTGCGGTGCTGAGGTGCAGAAGGGTAACGCCCCGACCGAAAGAAAGATTCAGAGGCTGTTCCGCAGAGAAGAAGTTTCCCGTCTGATTAAAAAGTGTAACGACTTCGGCGCAGGCGGCGTTTCTGTTGCCATCGGCGAGCTGGCAGATGGCCTGACCGTTGATTTGGATAAGGTTCCCAAGAAATATGCCGGTCTGGATGGCACAGAGCTTGCAATCTCCGAATCTCAGGAGAGAATGGCAGTCGTTGTTTCTCCGAAAGACGTTGATACCTTCTTAGGCTATGCGGCAGAAGAGAACCTGGAGGCAGTTCCGGTTGCGGTTGTAACCAAAGAACCTCGTCTGGTTTTAAACTGGCGCGGCAAGAGCATTGTAAACCTGTCCAGAGCATTTCTGGATACCAACGGAGCACACCAGGAAACCGATGTTTTTGTAGATGTTCCGTCGAAAGAAGATAACTATTTTGAGCAGTATGCAGTTCCTGCTGTAAAGGAAGCCGTAAAAGCCGGCGATCTGAAAAAGGCATGGAAAGCGCTGCTGTCGGATTTAAATGTCTGCTCCCAGAAGGGTCTTGTGGAAATGTTCGACTCCTCCATCGGCGCAGGCAGCGTGCTGATGCCTTACGGCGGTAAGTATCAGCTGACCGAGACCCAGGCGATGGTTGCCAAGCTTCCGGTCCTGAAAGGAAAGACCGATACGGTAACGATGATGGCATACGGCTTTGATCCCTATCTGTCCTCCTGGAGCCCTTACCACGGCGCAATTTACGCAGTTGTGGAATCCATGGCAAGAATCGTAGCGGCAGGCGGCGATTTCTCCGGAATCCGCTTTACCTTCCAGGAATATTTCCGCCGCATGACCCAGGATCCCGAACGTTGGAGCCAGCCTTTTGCGGCGCTGCTGGGTGCTTATGACGCGCAGATGGGATTCGGACTTCCGTCCATCGGCGGTAAGGATTCCATGTCCGGAACCTTTAACGATATTGACGTACCTCCGACCCTGGTTTCTTTCGCTGTGGATGTTGCAAAGGAAAAAGATGTTATCAGCCCGGAATTAAAACAGGCTGGAAACCGTCTGGTTCGTTTCTCCATTCAGAAGGATGCTTACGATCTACCGGATTATGAGCAGGTAATGGCACTGTATGCAAAGATTACCGAGCTGATGGGCAAGGGCGTGATCGTTTCCGCATATGCACTGGACAGCTATGGTGTGGCAGCAGCCCTGTCCCGCATGGCATTCGGTAACGGACTTGGCGTTGCGATTGAGGAAACGGTTTCTGCAGAGGAGCTGTTTACAAACGGCCTTGGCGATCTGGTGGCAGAAGTTCCGGCAGACCGTCTGGCGGATATGGATGTTGCTTATACGCTGCTCGGCACGGTAACGGCAGAGCCGGTATTTACCTATGGAAACATGACCCTTTCCGAAAAAGAGGCACTGGATGCGTGGAAGAAGCCTCTGGAAAAGGTATTCCCTACAAAGGCAGTCAAGGACACGGACGCAGTAGAAACCGGCCTGTATGAGACGAATCACATTTATGTATGCAAGAATAAAGTAGCGAAGCCTACCGTATTCATCCCGGTATTCCCCGGCACGAACTGTGAATACGACAGCACAAAAGCATTTGAACGCGCAGGTGCACAGGTTGTAACCCATGTATTCAGAAACCTGAGCGCAGAGGACATCCGTTCTTCCGTCGATGCGTTTGCAAAAGAGATCAGCCAGGCTCAGATCATCATGTTCCCCGGCGGCTTCTCCGCAGGCGACGAGCCGGATGGCTCCGCAAAGTTCTTCGCAACAGCATTCCAGAACGAGAAGATCAAAGAAGAGGTTATGAAGCTTCTGAAGGAAAGAGATGGCTTATGTCTTGGTATCTGTAATGGATTCCAGGCGTTAATTAAGCTCGGTCTGGTTCCTTACGGCGAAATCGTCGGACAGAAGGACGATTCTCCGACCCTGACCTTTAATACGATCAACCGTCACATTTCCAAGATGGTATACACCAAGGTGGTTTCCAACAAGTCTCCCTGGCTGCAGGGCGCTGAGCTTGGAAAAGTATATGTCAATCCGGCATCCCACGGTGAGGGACGTTTCGTAGCTCCGAAGGAGTGGATTGACAAGCTGTTTGCAAACGGACAGGTAGCAACCCAGTATTCCGATCCGGAAGGAAGGATTTCCATGGATGAAGAATGGAATATCAATGGCTCCTACAGCGCGATCGAAGGCATCACCTCTCCGGATGGACGTATCCTGGGCAAAATGGCGCACTCCGAGCGCCGCGACAGAAGCGTTGCACAGAATATCTACGGCGAACAGGATCTGAAGATCTTCGAGTCCGGTGTGGCATACTTTAAGTAAAAGGCTGTAAACAATATTCCGAAGACCTCACAGAAGGGAGAAATCTCTTCTGTGGGGTCTTCGTGGTTATGGGGTAGTACCTTTTAAGGTAGTACGAAGATAGGACTATTATGGAACAATGCGATTTGGATACGGAAGAATCCTCCGTTTTGGAGCATAAAGAATATGCGGAAAGCATCGGAGCGTCGAGAGATACGGTCAAAATTCGAAAAAAGTCTACCGTATATGGCGTGGAATTTGTTATACTGGGAATGGAAGGACAGGAGCATATTCATTATGCGATGCCCATGCGGGTAATGGGGTATGATTATGCAGCTTATCAGAAGCAATATGTGGACAATGCGGCAAAGTATAAAACAGCAAAGAGCTTGACAGAAGAGGAATATCTGTCAAAAATGAAAAAGGATGATCGGCTGGTTCCTGTTATAACAGTTGTTGTTTATTATGGGGAAAAGCCGTGGGACGGTGCGGTGTCTCTGCATGGGATGCTGCATATTTCAGAGGAAATGAAGCCATTTGTCAATGATTACCGGATGCACCTCGTGGAAGCGAGAAAAAATGATCTGAAGCTGCATAATATCAACAACCGGGATCTGTTTAATCTGCTCGGTATTCTGTTGGATCGGAATGGAAAGCTTCAGGAAACAAGAGATCGGGCGATAAACTACGCCAGAGAGCATCGAGTGGAAAAGACAGTGATTATGACTGCTGCGGGCGCGGCAAACTGTAAAATAGATTATAATAAAATTGCCAGGAAAGGAGGTGCTGATATGTGCACCGTGTTTGAAGAGACGAGGCGTGAGGGGATAGCAGAAGGAGAAGCAAAAGGAATTATTGAGACTGGATATGAATTTGGGATTTCAGAAGAAGAGATTCTTGCAAGATTACAGAAAAAAGCTGAACATTTCTCTGGCAGAAGCGCAGGAGTATGTAAAAAAGTTCGGCAGGAAAAACGAGGAAAAGTAAATCAGAAGATCCCGATGCAGAAGAAAATGGTTAAAATATAAAATTTTTTTGCATGTGAATAAGAGGAAAAATGAACAAAATTAACTATCAAAAAGAACTGGAACGCCTGATCGATAAGCTTCCGGATCATCACCGGCGGCTGTTTTTGCACAGCTGCTGTGCGCCGTGCTCCAGCTACTGTCTGGAATATTTGCGGCAGTATTTCGACGTGACGGTATTTTATTACAATCCAAACATCAGCTTTTTGGAGGAATACCGGCATCGGGTGGAGGAATTAAAACGTCTGGTGAGCACGCTGAATGAAGAGGCGAAAGGGTCTGAAATGCTGAACCAGATCGCACTTTTGGAGGGCACTTACGAGCCGGAAAAATTTTTCGAGGCGACGAAAGGGCTGGAGGACTGTCCGGAGGGCGGAGAGCGCTGCTTTCGCTGTTATGAATTAAGACAGCGAGAGGCGG
>ENA-OPCO01001446-OPCO01001446.1-human-gut-metagenome-genome-assembly--contig:-NODE-1446-length-15041-cov-3.460029_pt1 | contig 15041 bp, 10 predicted proteins | sample MGYA00241562_ERZ501475 | MGnify/ENA primary metagenome ERZ501475 (study PRJEB25962, sample SAMEA2042627) | human gut metagenome | biome: human gut; feature: human-associated habitat; material: faeces... | reverse complement strand
ATCTTTGCCGCCTTGACTCGCTGCGTCACTCTGGCTGCCGTTATTTTTGCTTCCGGATGCCATCTGGCTCGCCACCATTTTTTCGAAGGTTTTCTCCTCCATGGCACTCATTTGATAATTCATAATCAGCGGCAGCGCAAGCTGTTCGTCTAACTCCTCTAATCTGTCCTGCGACAAATTTTTCAACACCTTTGTGTCGCCTTTCTTCACATAAATATCATTCCAAATGCGCTTTTCCTGATCCGTCATAATAAACTGCGCAGTTTGAAATTCCTCTTCCTGAATCTTCTCCGGCATCACATGCTCGACGCCATGATTTTGGATTCCCACATCGATAATGTCCGACGTGTACGATGGAAGAGATAGGTCGCACCATGCCTGCACAACCAACAGGCCAATGATTGCGATCACGATCTTCCAATACGGAATCATGTTTTTAAATATTTTACTCATCGTCGTTTTCCTTTCTGTTCTTCCATTTTCTACAGGAAATTTCTTCCTGTGCTGCAATATAAACATCATTCAGATAGCAAAGAAGACGTTCTCCTTCTTCTTGGTCAACCCGTTTGCCAACAGCATCCGAAAAATCCTTCATGATCTTTTCCGCCTGCTGCATTATCGCAATGCCCTCCTCTGTCATGACAACATAGGTGTTGCGACGATCCTCCGGATTCACAACACGTTCCACATATCCTTTCTGCTCCAATCCCCGCAGCGTCCGCGATATCGCCGAGGGCTTCACGCACGCTCTCTTGATCAATTCCGACACGGAAATCCGACGATCATCTTCTGCTTTCATTGCAATCAGCATCGTAAGATACTCCATTCGGCTGATTCCAGGCAGCATATCGCTAATATTCAGCTTACGAAACTGATTCATAATGCGGAACATTTTCTCATGATACTTTGTCATATGCTCCAGCCTCCTCCAATTCATTAACATCGTTAATTATTATGCGTGTTAAATAATAACACCCCATTCTTTCACTGTCAACCAAATGTTCTTCAACTTTAGAAAGATTTTAGAAACCAAACTTCCCATACCGCCTTATCTCAGACAATCCTCTGGGCATGTAAATCAATCATCAGAGACAACAAAATCTAGAAATCACTTTGAAAAAGAGCAAAACCAGCGTTTGCTCTACGAGAATTGCTAAAGCAATTCTTGGCGATGTCATGCTACATAACAGCAATTTCCTATCAATTGAGAACTAATTGCGGCAAAGCAATTGCTATAGTTTCTTGATGGCAGGACTCACTATATAGCGGCTGCAAAATACTTAGTATTCTTTGACATAATAAGTAATATGTGGTTTGACAATAACCTCCGGTATGGGAAGTTGGAGTTAGAAACAAAAAGGACTTCGCAAAATTGCGAAGTCCTTGTGAGTGCTATTGGGCAACACCATCCAGATCTCCTGTTTTGGAAGATTGAATTGTTACTATTACTTTATGCGGCAGACAAATAATCGTTTCTCCATTGCTCCGGATCCCTTTATGATGTACACAGATCTTGTCCGGACAATCTGCCTTTTTCATGAAAACTTTCCCATCTTTTATCTGCACTGTATTCGTGTGGCCCCCATCCGACGGCACATCCACCGTCGCATCTTCCTTCAGCGAAAGTGTCTTATATACATTACCATCAACGGTAATCTCCACAATCGCTGCTCTGCCTGTCGATGCAAAATAGAGCCGATACACGCCAAAACTCACCAACGCAAGCATTAGCGCAATACCTACTATCATATAATCTGCTTTCTTCACACTACTTCTCCATGAGCTTGCCATACTAGCAATAATAGTTAAACAGCATACCGCTGTAGAGGGATGTTGTATAGGCATATCCCACTGCCGGCTTGCTCGTATTAGGATAGCTCACTAATGTTTTGTCAACATATTCCATAGGATCCAGCTTAACATAATTCATCTTTGCAAGCATTCTGCTGCTCAATCGGGATCTTGCTCCAAACAATTCTTGAAAGGAACCGTCCATAGCCGACTGTTCTGCCAGATAATCATCCATTTCCAAATATCCCTGATCATTAAAGGTCAGACCACAGGATTCCAAGTCTGACTGGAACGGCATCAACACACTTTGCATTTCACGCACAAGTTTCGGTGTATGTCCGCTCTTCTCTGCATAATTCCAAGAGCTGTCAATCATCTGGTTATAATGATCCAAAACGTTTCTCACACCATTGATAATCTTATCACTATCCGGTGTGTATGTAATCTGTGCCGGTTGTTCCGAAATGCGTTTCATCTGTATCTGTAAACTTCCCGCAAGCTTAAATTGATTGGACATGGAATGTTTCTCCACACCATTGATCTCAAATGATGCATTTTCCGGATTCTGAACAATCCGATTTAACCCATAGTATGAAGTAATTCCCTCGGAATGCTGTCCGTCAGGTCGATCTTCAAACGATAATATCGGCTCCCCATCCGGGCTTCCTGTCATATCCGTTGAAATCCTCATTGCGATCTTACCGGCTTCTCTCGAAACCGGCTGTGCCTGAATGCCTATTCTCGCTTTCGTAATGAAATCCGCCAGTCCACCGATCACCTCTCCGTGTCTGGCATCTTTCTTAATATTATATTGAAAATCATAGGAATCATCATTCACTCGGATCCGAAAGCGGTACAATCCCTCTTCCAGGCTCCTGCTGGAATCATAAAACTCTTTGCTCACATTGACCTGCTGCTTCGCTAAACCGTGCACTTCCATCGAAAACGGTGACGGCAGCTTCTCATAATCTTCCGTATCAATATTCACCGATACATCCCCAGCCTGCGAAGAGACCGCCTTCCGTCCACCAAAAACTGAACTGTCATCTTCTGTCATCAAATCCTCAAATGCATCATGCAAAGCAATGGAGGACTCTTTCACATTCAAGGCATATGCCTGTTTGTCATCAGAAAGTTTTACGAGATAGATTGGTGAGGACTTTGTACGTTTCGCAATGTCGCGCACAATGGAACGAAGTTCTGATGTCTTATGCGCACCATACTTCGAAGCTGCCGGTTTCGTGTTATATCCGGTCATGAGATAATTATATACATTTAAATCCATCGCCATACCACATCTCTCCTTTCCCTGGAATCTTATAATGAGGCATCCTTGCCTCTGCATCGGTCAAACATCTTACTCCGCAGTACTCCTAAGAGTCTGCCACTATTTATTTTATTATACGTAGCAACCTAAAGGACTGTCAATTGGTAAACCTGCACAAATAAATACTACAATTGGATCCGCTTAATTTTCATATGCAATCTTTTCCTGATGCTGCATCGGATAACGAATCAGTTGATCCCGTTCTAACATATCCGGTCTCATACGAACTGCTGTAATCTGACGATTTTCATATGTTGTGTAATAAAAGATTCCCTGAGATGCATTACAGCAGGACGTATAGATGGTATACTCATATTCACCATCCCTCACCTCACAGCATCCTTTTTGCTGCGAAATTGTTTCCATTATGTGAAAATATTGACCCACCTGTGATTCCTCTGTCTCACCACTGATCGCATTTAATTTTGTAAATGCCGCTCTGACAAAACGGGATGTCGACGATAGATCTCCCGGCAGACCGAGTGCTCCCATTCCTCGGCTGTAGGTGCCAAGAACGCCGGGTGCCAAATGATTTTCAGGCTGTTTTGGTGATAATTGCATATAATTGTTCAGCAAAAACATCTGCTTGTCAAAAGGCGGATTGTTGGTAAGTACCCCAACCGGGTTGTCATAAATACGCAGACCTTCTTCCACCATCTCCACGGTAATCGACTGCTTTTCATCCGCAATAAGCCAATGCAGGGAAGAAGCGGGATATTTGCCGGCAAATGTCTCCCCGATCAGATTAAGACCGATCAGATAGTCTCTCACCTGTTCCACACTCTCACAAGCCCCCAATACCCACGGAATAAACTCATATGTCGCGACATTTTTGGCATTTTCCTCATATTCTCCATAGCAGGCATTCCCAACAAAATTCAATCCTGCCATTCCCAGACCTTTTTCATTTACTGCTTCATAATATAATGGATATTCCTCTGCGACGTGTGCCATTCCTATCATGGCATAATGCGTTGTGCATTCTCCCATATGCGCATACGAAAACTGATAATGCCGCGGCGTGATAACCACTTCTTCACCATATGAACTCTCATAATCTAATGTTCTTCCAAAATAGAAATCCTTTGCTTTATACGATATTGCAGTACACATACAACCACTCCTCTCTATGACATATAATTTACTGAAACTTCCCACACCTCATTATCTCACGCAACCACATATTGCTTATTATGTCAAAGCATGCTAAGTGTTTTGCAACCTCAATATAGCGGCTTCTGCCGACAGAAAACTATAGTAATCGCCTTGCCGCTTTATCGTTGTATAATGATACTTCTTCTGCGCAAAAGTTTTAGTTATATAATACGTGGGATTGGCACATTTTGCAAGATTATTCATACAGTAAGGTAAGACACATGAAACCATCTTTTTACAATTATCGATTATGCCGCTGCAACAAGCGGCAGAACGGAGGTTACTATGGCACGTTTTACAAATCAGGCACAGCTTCGCTACGGTAATGCTGTGACCAATTCCAACGTTGCAGTTGGTGAAATTTTGGAAGTTTTATCTGCTACCAAGACCGCTGTAAAAACCACTTACGGACAAAATGACACTGTCACCTATATTATCAGCATTGTCAATTCCGGTGCAACAGCATTCAACGGACTTACTTTAACGGATGATCTTGGTGCTTACACATTTGGTACCGGTACAGTTACACCTCTTACCTATATTCCGGGAACCATAAATTATTATATCAATGGAACGCTTCAGACTGCTCCTACAGTTGAAGCCGGGCCGCCACTGACCGTATCCGGTATTAGCGTTCCTGCAAACGGCAATGCAACGATTATTTACGAAACAGCCGTAAATGAATTTGCGCCGTTTGCAACCGGTTCTGATGTTGTAAACACCGCAAGAATTACCGGTGGTGGCATTACACCGATCACAATCTCCGAAACGATTGCTGCAGAAAGCACGCCTATCCTTAACATTACCAAATCTGTCAGCCCGGTCCCTGTTACCGAAAACGGCATTTTAACTTACACTTTCCTGATTCAGAATATGGGAAGTGCACCTGCTGCCGTCACAACAGGTGCCACGATCACGGATACGTTCAATCCGATCTTATCCAGTCTGACCGTAACCTTCAACGGAACCGCATGGACTGCGCCGACTAATTACACGTACAACGAAACAACCGGTTTGTTTGCCACTGCCGCTGGTCAGATCACGGTACCTGCTGCCACCTTTACGCAGGATCCGGAAACGGGGGCTTGGGTTACAACACCCGGTGTTAGCACATTAGTTGTCACAGGCACGATCTAGCGATAGCATTCAAGCTTTTGATGTGCTTCCGGCACGATCTAACAATAGCATTCAAACCCTTGATGTGCTTCCTTCTTTCGAACACTACTTTTACTAAGAAGAGCAAAACCAGCGTTTTGCTTTTATCACGCTACACAACACCCTAATCCTATCAATTAAAAAGGGGCTGCGCACTAATTGCTTAGTGCGACAGCCCCTTTGTCTTATCCTATATTACCGTTTGCAATACTTACGTATTGCGATCATTGCCGGCAAACTATTATTTTGCACGGCCACAGCAATATTTGTATTTCTTCCCGGATCCGCATGGACATGGCTCATTACGCCCAACCTTGCGCTCCTTAACAATTGTACCGGACTTTTTCTGCTCACGATAAAGCTCCTTGCGTCGCTCCGGTGTCAACAGCTCATCCCACTCCGGCAGTTCATATAACCAATCAGCACCCGCTTCTACCATATGATAATATAAGCTTTCCAAATCAATCGGCAATTTTACAACCGTGTCAGCTTCCATTTCCTCGATTGGGTTCGGTTCTTTCAAGCTTTCATTGATTCCATCTAAGAAACCTACCATATAATTCAATTCCATGCCGTATTTATCTGCTAATTCCTGAACAGTACCGGATACCACTTTCTCCGGAGCCGCAAGTAACTGCTGATAAATGGCTTTTTCCTGCTCGAAATACTTATCCCAAATTGCTTTTCCCTCTTTGGAGTTCAATTCTACGCCATATGCGTACTCTCTCCATTCCTGTAATAATCCCATAATTTCCTCCGATTTCTACTGCTGCCTGCTCTGGTATCCACCGAAAAGACAGCGAATTTTCTTCTTGTGCGATTACTCGTCCACGCAGCTACACGCCTGACAACGTTTCATCCCTGTAGCATTATACCTGTTTTCTCGGCAGAAGTCCACACTTTTTGATATTCCACTGCATAGACTGCATAGATACTCGCAAACCATGACATCGCGCTCATTGACGAACAAATTCTAAAACAGCTCTCTACTTCTGTTCCGGCCGTATCCAACTCCCGCTCGCTTTCTTATGTTTCCACGAGTCTTTGGATGCCTGATATCCTGTCACCGTCATTACCTGATAATCACTCTCCGTCTTCAGCGAGCGATAAATCTTTTTGAGTGCAACCCACCGGCGATTGTGCTTAGGATCACCGGAATCTCCCAAAAATACTGCATCTTTCTGTTTGTCATATAAAAAGATGGTAACATAATGCCCCGGTGTATTTTTCCAATAGCAAGCTGAGTTACTGCTGCTGACAAGTACAATCGCTGAGTCATTGGAAGCGATCATCTTTTGAAATTTGCGATACGATGTCGGTTTGCGCCGTAGGGATACCTCAAAGCCAAGACCCTGCATAGCACTCTCCATATACTCCCAGGCGACTGCACCGCCACCACCGTAAATCGTGTTCCGCTTGGTATACTTATAAATATCTACCGGAGAAGCCTCATAAGTGGTCTGCGACGAATAAATATTGGCCATACAACAAAATCCGCAACCGAATGCACCGAATTTGCCACCGTCATAATACGTCTCTGCCCATTTCCCGGACCAAGTCAAACGTTTACCCCAAGACTTCGGCCCCTGCAAAAACGTATACACTGCATCCTCCGGTTTTACCACGTTGTTCTGTCCTGCTGTTTGGATAGATTTCCCTGCTGTTTGCGGCATATCTCCCGTGCTGTTTTTGTCCCCGACATTTTTAACAGCCCCGGTCTGCTTCCCGCCACTTGCCGTTATTTTCTGTGCGGACTTTCCTTTATCTGTCTGAGAAGCTGTCACACGCAGAGCAAGTCCCACGACCACAACTACCGCCAGCAATACAACGAAGACACTTTCTTTCCAATAGTTCATACGTCCGCATTTTAGTACATTCCACTTGTTTCTTAATAACCTCATCTTTCACCTTCCTACCGTTATCTGCTTCTGGATTTTTCACTTTCCAACTGTCACTTACCGTGCAAAGCTCCTGCTTTATCACCGTCTACTCGTTACTCGGCTTTTCACTTTCCAACTGTCACTTACTGTGCAAAGCTCCTGCCTTATCACCGTCTACTCGTCACTCGGCTTTTCACTTTCCAACTGTCACTTACCGTGCAAAGCTCCTGCCTTATCACCGTCTACTCGTTACTCAAATATCGCGTCTTTCACTTTCCATACGGATACATCATCTTTTTGCCAGACTACATCTGCCACTTCATACAATCCATTCACGTCAACATTATACGTGCCATACTCTTGATTGCTCAAATAAATATAATTGACATCATACTTCCGGAACAACTCCTTAGCACTCGCCGGACTCGTATACATCGTTTCGACATCCTGTTCATTTTGCTGATAGTTCAAACCATGATAATACAAAAACGAAGAGGAACCACACACGATACTGCGTCCTGTCAACGCCGGGACCGGACTGTTATGAGCCGTTGATGTCAAGATCACATCCCACGGCGTAGTTTCATCCTCAATATATCGACACGCTTTTACCGCTGACGCGGTATATAATTCATAATCAGATACCCATTCCCGGCCCATCGTCAAAAAGCCGGATATTGCACTAACAAATAACAGGCAGGCACCCAAAAGCACTACACCAGCCTTTCCGATAGCACTGCACCAATACACAGCGCCGTACCGTTCATAAATCTGAACTAACGCATCTGCCGCGATTCCGCACATAAAGACCGCTCCAACAAACAACAATTTATTGTTATCATAGTCATTCGGCTGGAAAGCCGCAAGCTCAGCCACAAACCAAATCAACAAATATGGCGCACCTATCTTTAGGTTTCTCGCACTGACCACAAAGGAGGACAGCAAAAGCAGCACAAATGGCAGTCCCAGGTTTTTAAGATAAAATACGATATACTGATCACCATTATTGGACCAATTGAAATGACTGCGCACAAAATTATCGCCGGAGGCCTGTGAAAATGTCCACATAAATAACTGTGGAAGTGCAAATATCAATACTACGATCAAAAAAATGCCCCACGTAAATGCCAAACGTTTCCACGATCTATTTTGCAGATAACGCACTAACTTGTATCCCAAAAACAGGACAAACAGTGCAACCCCAATGATCATTATCGCTAATCCATGTTTGTCTGCAAACTCATTCGAGCGGTTGATCATCTGCATCACGCTAAAGAACGCCAGTCCAATATAAAGAGCATATCGAATCCAGCTGTCTGATACCGTTGCATCAGCACTTGAGCTTCCCATGCGATTTCTGGTTGACGCTGACACGTTTACACTTCTCCGACTAGAAGACGTTACTTTGCCATTTCTGCGTCCAGAAGCTGTCACTTTGCCATTTCTACGGCTGGATCCCTTGCTCGCTGACGCTGCTTTCCGCCCATATGCAGCTTTTCCTGTTACAAAAAGACTATTATCTGTCAGATCCAATAGCAACCATACCGCACAGATCATCCCCAACGCCAAAAACGAATGTGTATGGATCATTGGAAGCGCACCAGCCGCCACGCCCGCCATAACAAACAATTTCTTTTTGCGCTCCGCTATCGCCCGGAACAAAAACGCCAACAGCGGAAACAATATGGCCCAGCCAAATAATGTCGCACGCTGCGGGATCAGCATGTCAACCATAACCTGTACCCAGCGCAGATTTTTATCCAAATAATTCGTTGGTGTCATATAAAATTCCGCAAAGATTTTATGTATCTTTTCTGCATTGTCAAAATACACAAATCCTAGTCCACCATTCCAAAAGAATAGGATCCAAGCGATCAACGCTGTCGCTGATCTGCCAAGCCAATATTTGATCAAGCAGTAAAAGCCCATAAACACCTGCAAAATTGCTCCGAGCATCGGCAAAACATACGCCAGTCGTAGACTTGCGCCCATCAGATACAAACTGGAACTAACACTGTCGCACAGAAACGGATAGGATAATTTATGCCCCGGCAGCAAAGAATACTCCGGCGGGAACGTCTGCTGATTAGCAATACTGGTAATAAAGCTAAAATGCATATTCATATCGCCGTAGGTGGACTGCCCCGTGTGCATACTGCCATCAGCATTTCCTACGATCGTATGTGTATACAGACAATAGCAAAAAAAGGCAAAAGTAACTGCCATCAAGATCCAAACCGGATTTTCCCGGAACAAACGTTTCCATTCGTTCACCTTCCGATATGGATGCTGCTGTAGTGAAGATTCTGAACAATGGCATCTCCAACCAACCAGCACACATAGAACTACCTGTAATAGCAGAGCCAATACATGTGCTGTCATCGAAAAATCAAACACAAAGGCAAAAAGCAAAGGAAACCATTGTAATGCCAAGACACCGGCGACACTTCCCACCAGATACTGCATCACAATACTATATCGTTCTTTGCACAAAAGTCTTCTGCCAATATACATTCCACTGCCCAGAAACAACGCATAATAACCTACCGCTAAAACTGCCCCTGTCACTCCATTTCCACCAAACATACTTTATACTCATCCTCACTTTAATCACTATTCATCACTCTGCGCCAAGACAGCCAAAAAGCAAGGCAATCCCGTTATCTCCATGCACAGAGAGAAACTCCGTTTCATATAAATATCAGAATACCGTAGTTTCATTTCTTTGTCAAACAGCTTGCCAAACCGGCTCTTTCCATTCTTTGGCACACAACCTGTCAGACTGGCTCTTTCCATTCTTTTGCAAAATAAAAACCCCTTAAGCGAGACCGGGATATTTGCCCTGTCCGCTTAAGGGGAAACACTTTAATATGCTCTTTTGTTATTACAGAGTAATGTCAACACTTGTTGTACCTGCTGCTGCCTCAACAGTCTTGCTTGCTACAGTAATCTTAAAGCTCTTGTCTGTTGCAGTGTAAGAAACAGTAACCTTATCACCATATCTTGTTGCTGTGATATCAGTAAGCTTGTTGGATTCCTGGTCGTAAATAGTTGCTGTTGCAGTCTTACCATCTTCTAATCCATAAACTACTGCCTCTGCATCCTGCAGATAATCATACAATACATTCATTGCACCCTCTGCATCAAAGTTACCATAAGTAACAATGCTGTTTGGACGAGCAAGGATCGGTGTCTGGAAATAATCACATTTTCTTGTGTAATACTTACCACCTTCGTATGTCTCACCACTCTGGATATCTGTCCATGTTCCACAATCCGGTACATAGAACTCTGCAATACCTTCTTCGTTCATAACCGGAACGATGCACAAGTTGTCACCGAGCATGTACTGCTGATCCAGATACTTACAAGCAGTATCGTCAGAGAATGCGATGATCATAGAACGCATCATTGGAACACCGACCTGATGAGTCTTGTTAGCCTGTGCCCAAAGATAAGGCATCATCTTACCCTTTAATACAGTGTAGTGACGAAGTACATCACATGCCTCTGTATCGCCATCCTTGTCATAAGCCCAAGGCACACGGTAAGAAGTAGATCCATGCAGACGGCTGTGTGTAGACAACAGACCGAATGCACACCATCTCTTATATACATCAGCAGGAGCTGTAGCCTCGAATCCGCCCATATCATGGGAGAAGAAACCGAAACCGGATGAGCAGAGAGAAAGTCCACCACGAAGTGTCTCTGACATTGCAGAATACTCTGCGTAGCAGTCACCACCCCAGTGTACCGGGAACTTCTGTCCACCAACAGTCGCACTACGAGCAAAGAGACAAGCCTTGTCCTTACCATAATAGTCCTCTAATGCTTCAAATACACACTTGTTGTAAAGGTATGTGTAGTAGTTGTGCATCTTGATCGGATCAGATCCATCGTAATATTTTACCTTAGTAGGGATTCTCTCACCAAAGTCTGTCTTGATGTTATTAACACCCATGTCAAACAGCTTCTTCAAAAGACCCTTGAACCAAGCACAAGCCTCTGGGTTTGTGAAATCGACAATTGCCATACCAGGCTGCCACATATCACACTGGAATACGCTTCCGTCCAGATTCTTGATGAAATAACCTTTTTCTTTACCAATATCAAACAACTTAGACTGCTGTGCAATGTATGAGTTGATCCATACACAGATCTCTAAGCCCTTGTCGTGTAGTCTCTTTAACATTCCCTCAGGATCCGGGAACATCTCATCATCCCACTCAAAGTTACACCACTCGTAACCCTTCATCCAGAAACAGTCAAAGTGGAATACCTGCAATGGGATCTTGCGCTCTGCCATACCATCGATAAAGCTGTTTACTGTCTTCTCATCATAGCTCGTTGTAAAGGAAGTAGACAACCACAGACCGAAGGAATATGCCGGTGGCAATGCAGGCTTACCTGTCAATGTTGTATAGTTCTCTAATACATGCTCTAAGTTCTCACCACCGATAATGAAGTACTCTAACTCTTCACCCGGCACCGTAAATGTTACCTTGGAAACTGTATCGCTCATTACCTCGAAAGATACCTTGTCAGAGCTGTTGACCAATACACCATAGCTCTTAGAAGAGATATAGAACGGCACTGTCTTGTAACTCTGATCGGAACATGTACCACCATCACAGTTCCATGTCTCTACTGTCTGACCATTCTTTACGAATGGAGTGAATTTCTCACCGAAACCGTAAATACACTCACCGATATCTGTCTTTAACTGCTCACGCAAATATGTTGTGTGAGGATCCTGTGGATAGTTGAAGAACTGATCGTCTTCCTGTGTGTTCATACGAGCGTTTGCTGTGTACTGGCTCTCGTTGATGATGGATGTAGATCTCCATGCACCGCCTGTCAAATGCTTATCTTTGTAGTAATACTGTACTTCCCAGTCATCTGCAATCTTGATCTCTACGCGAGTATCGCCGGACTTCAGTGTTACCTTGTCCTCTGTGCGAGTGATCTCAGGAGTATATCCTGTATCCTCGTTCAACTCATAACGAGGAATGTTGTCCAATCCTCCTCTGTAATGATCAATGTGTACCTTGATGATGTTCTCTGATGTAGAAGAATATGTGATCTCAAGGTTTGGTCCTCCCAATGTCATACCACGATTCAAAACCGTATATGGTGTAGCTAATACTTTGATGGAATTCTCTGTTGTCTCCACCTTGTATGCCTGAGAAGCGTAGTTCACATTGTAACCCTGTTTGCTTAACCAAAATCCGTCTGCTACTTTCATGTTTCGTCTCCTTTCAAAATACCTTTTCTCTAATTTTGATGACTTTATCCCCGCTTGTCATATCGGTAAGACAAGATCATCCGATTGCGCATATCTTGCGACTTGATAGTTCTATTATACTTGCATATATTTGTTTCGTCTACAATTATTAGGGCAATTTATAACATTATTTTGATATTTTGTGCTAATTTCGGTGAGAAGTTCGCTCATGACATAAAAAAAGAGTAAAGCCAGCACTTTGCTATGCAAGAATTACTAAAGCAATTCTTGGTGATGTCACGCTGCATAACAGCATTTTCCAATTCCATAAAAAGACCGTGATCCGATCTGCAATCGAATCACGGTCTCCCTTAAAACCAATGTTTTGTGTTCAAGAATTTGTTTGACTCAATTCCTTCTAATTTTCTATCGAAAATTATTTGAATTTCTTGTATCCACTCTTTTTAAGTTTCTTAAGCTGAGCTTTCTTTGCCTTCTTAGATGCAGCAGTAACTTTGATTGTCTTCTTGCAGCCCTTGAATGCGCCCTTCTTTACAGAAACTTTAGCTTTCAATGTAAGTTTAGAAAGCTTCTTGCAGTTCTTGAATGCACCTGCCGGGATAGACTTGATCGTCTTACCAAGAGTAACTTTCTTAGCCTTAGCACCCTTGAATGCATTCTTGCCAAGCTTGTTGATCTTGTAAGTAGCCTTAACCTTGCTTACAGTCTTAGATACACTAGTACCTACGCTAAGCTTAGAAGCTTTCTTACCCTTCTTGGACAAGCCAACTACTGTTACAACACCCTTTGTCTTCTTAGAGCCTGTAGCTGTTGCAACCTTTGTTACCTGATATTTGAAGTTGCCAGACTCGAACTTAGCACCCTTCTTGTAGCCAATTGTCTTAGCTGCTTCGAAGCTAGCACCTTTGAGCTGGAATGTAATCTCCATGCTGCTTGTAGGAAGAGTTGTCAAACTACTCATTGCAGAATTTGCATCTTTTCCCTTAGGATAAGCTACATTCTTGATTCCGTCATCTTCTGAATATCCATCAGCTACCATGAACTGATAATACTCATCAGCATCCGGCTTGTTAGGAAGTGAGAAACCACTCTTAACAACCTTGCCATCAATCTTTAATGTAGCATTAACAGCAGTTACACCCTTCTGTGTCAAAGGAATCTGAGTTGTAACATAGAGCATGTTGAAGCCCTTAGCTGTCTTAGCATCTTTCTCAACACCCTTGATTGTCTTAAGGTTTACACCGGAGATAGATACTGTATAGTTTGTTCCGTTTGCTTTCATTGTAGCATTAGCAATCTTAGCATTGAATCCTTTCATCTTATCACCTGTGCTAAGTGATACCTGAGAATTATACTTAATTTCCTTGCTCTTAAGACCATTGCTGGCGTTCCATGGATCACGGAAGATGTAGTTATCTGTCTGGAATCCAAGGTATGCATCATATGTCTTCAATGCCGGTGCCTTTGTAGGAGCAACAGTTGGCTTTGGAGTAGGTGTTACTACAGGAGCCTCAGCAGATACTTCCAATGTAACTGCGAGTGTATCACCTGCAACAACCTCAACCGGGTCACCTGCGTTTGTCCATGTACCATTAGCATTTGTCATAAATGGGTTTGCTTTCTGGAACTCATCTGCCTTACTTGCGGATGTGCTGCAGTAGTTATTAACAATACCAGCGCGAAGCTTGCCTGTTGCTTTATTACCATCGTTATAAACGCTTGCCTTAGACCAATCAAGCGTCTGCTTTACTTTACCGTCAGCGCCAGTGATTGTGATTGTCTTAGGCTTTATAGAATATGTGCTAGGTACAACATAATTCTTCTTGCCGGATACATCCTTTGCACCTAAAGTACCAAACTCAACTCCAAGATAAGATGCCTCTGTCAAAAGATCATCTACATCATCCTCTGCTACTGCAGATACTGTATATGTGCCTGTCGTAGAGATGGCTCCTGTAGATGCTACAAATCCACCACTAACCTCTTCTGTCTCGCCTGCTGCAAGTTTGTAAGCAGCATCAACCTGCTTAACAGCACCTGTGCTGTCCTTTACAACTCTGTCTGTTCCATTGAAAATCTTACTGTTATTCTGCACAAGATATGCAGTAAATTCTGGTGCGATCTTAGTTGCATCTGCAGCTTTAGACTTCTCACCAGTCACACCAGCACCTAAAGAAACAACCATAGCTGCTGTGAGAATCATAGAGAGTAAACTCTTTGACTGTTTTCTCATGAATATTTTCCTCCTTTTCATTTTGCAATGTTTTGGTCAAACATTGACATGTTCTTGAACATTCTGGTCAGGATATCATACTTAAATGCTGATGTCCCCCAAATCATGTACTATTATACAAGATTTTCTTTAAAATTTCCAGCCCTTTTTCCTTTGAAAAAAAGGCTTGTTTTACCTACAAAAATAGAGAATCCTCTTGCTGCACAGACTTCTACGAACTAAAACCACTCAACAAAAGCAAAGCCAGCGCTTTGC
>ENA-OPCO01001435-OPCO01001435.1-human-gut-metagenome-genome-assembly--contig:-NODE-1435-length-15124-cov-3.093437_pt1 | contig 15124 bp, 17 predicted proteins | sample MGYA00241562_ERZ501475 | MGnify/ENA primary metagenome ERZ501475 (study PRJEB25962, sample SAMEA2042627) | human gut metagenome | biome: human gut; feature: human-associated habitat; material: faeces... | reverse complement strand
AATGGCGGGCACACGAAAGGCAATTAACAATGCTATTTTTCAATTGTCCGGCGGTGAAATCTATGAGGGAATCCTGCGGAAGTTTCTGGACATGGAACGACCGGAAGAACAGGCAGTGCCGGTGCTGCGGTTTGCAAAGGAACTGTGCAGCGAATCTTCCAATCTCGGGAAATATCTGCAATGGATTGAAAACACAATGCAAACCGGTGATGTTATGGAAAAGCAATCGGCTTATACCGGAAAAGCCGGCGGAAAGCTGATTCGTATTGCCGGGCTGCTGCATCTGTTGTGGGGATATGACCAGTGCACGCCGATCTCTGCCGAAACCGCAGACCGTGCCGTGCAGATATGTCAATTCTTTTTCGGTGAAAAACTGAAAGAAATGCAGACCGAAGAAAATCGAGAGGAAAAGCTGGTGCAGCGTGTAACGTGTGCCCTTATGCGGCATACGCTGGAAAAAGGGGTTGCATATCTGCCGCAGCGTGATTTTTACATGAAAGTAAAAGGCGGCGAATTAAGCAGCATGGAACAGTTCCGGGGTATTCTGGAAACGCTGGAAGAACGAAATGTACTGCAAACCGTCTGCACCGGGAACAAAAAACTTGTGTACGCATCGCCCTTTTTATATGCAGATTTATAAAAAAGCTTCCCACACTTCCCACAAAGCCGCTGAAACTTAAAAAACATACCGAAATTGCGTGCTTTTCCTGTGTGGGAAAATGAAAAAAGGTGTTTCCCGCAGTTTCCCACATTCTCCCTCACTGTGGGGGTGTGGGAAAGGTGTGGGAATGGGTGTGGGAAGTCTGAAAATTGCAAAAAGCGACGCAATTTCGGCGGTTTTCAAAAAGTGTGGGAAGTGTGGGAACAATTTTCAAGAAACGGAGAATTTCATGGAGTTTCAAAACGTGTTTCAAGAGATGCTGAACGTAACTGCTGCCCCGCCTGCTCCGCCGCCAAACCCCGCCGCCGCAGCCCTCCAGCGTGCCGGCATTCCTGCCGATGCTCCGTACTATGCCGGAGCGTTCCGGAACGTGGAGCAGGCTCTGGAGAACCGGAAACCGGCTAGCCGCCGCTTTTGGGAAGCGTACCTGCTCAGCCTGTGCGGACACATGGAACGGCTCACAGAGCATGCAGACAAGGAACAGGAACGGCAGGCACTGCATGGCAGCATTCAGACCGTGCAGGCGGTGCTGTATGCGCTGCAGGAAACAGAACAAACCGAGAGCGAACCGAGAGAAACCGACTAGGAGGTAACTTTTTTATGTACATTGTTAACGACGTAACAGCGAGAATTTTTAACACGGATAATTTGCAAGTTATTCTGATCTCACCCAACGACGATACAGAAATAGTTGGCGTTATGGTGGACTATGAGGACTACACTGTAATTTGCAAGTGCACCTCACATCAAACAGCACGGAGCGTGTGGAGGGACATTGTGCAAAGTCTGCGGGACGGTCAAGAAGTTTTCGAGATCTGCCACACCTGCTCCGGCGTTTGTTGACATCGTTACACGCACGCACGAGAACAGACAAGCCGGAGGGCGTGGGGGCGTGAAAATCCCCACGGAGCAGGCTATGAAAAGACCGGTGCCAAACGCCGTGCAGGAAATCGCAGAATGAACGGGCGGGGGTGTTCCGGAAAAGGGAGGTTGCAGGAATGACAAATGAACAGCTGGCGGCACTGGCACAACAGCCGGAAAACGAAGAACTCGTGCCCCTGCTCTGGGAGAAAGTAAAGCCGTTGCTCTGGTTGAAAGCCAAACAAGCCTATAACGCCCGCCAGAGCGTTTTCCAGCAGTGCGGCGTGGAACTATGGGACATTCGGCAAGGCTGCTATACGGCGTTTCTGAGTGCTCTCAAAGGGTACAAGCCGGAAACAGGCATTAAGTTTATCAGCTACTTGTCTTATCCGTTCCACACGCTGCTTGCAGATCTGACCGGGACACGCTCCACCAAACGGGAGCCGCTGAACGAGGCCGCCTCTTTGGATATGCCAATCAAGAACCAGTCAGAGGAAGGCAAGGTAACGCTTGCGGACATCTTGCCAGACAAGGGGACAGACATTGAAACGGCGGTATTATCTCAGCTGGAGCAGGACGAAGAAAGCCGGCTTGTGCATGAGGCAGTGGACAGACTGCCGGAACGTCTGCGGGAAGTGATCGAACTGTATTTTTTTCAAGGCATTTCTCTCGTGGACATCGCCCAGCGGTGGGGCTGTACTTACCAGAATGTTTCCAACAAGAAAAGCAAAGCTTTGCAGGAGCTGCGGCGTTCTTCGGTGCTGCAAGAACTGCGGCGGGAATACCAAGCACACAAGCGGTGGAACGCTGTGCAGCATATGGAATACTTGCCAGATCGCTTCGATCTTGTGCAGCAGTGCAGAGAATAGCAGAAAAGCCGGCTGCGGGGTGTGTGCCCTGTGCAGCCGGCTTTTTGTGTGATATGCGGTTTTTGTTCTATGCCTGCTCGTTGTCCTCCTCTGTGTACTCCATGAGATCGCCGGGCTGACAGTGTAGCACTTTGCAGAGTTTTGCGATTGTTCTAGTGTCAATATCGCCGCCCTCCATGATTTTCTTATACGTTGCTTGCCCTATGATCTTATCCCGTTTTATCGTGTAGCTTGTAATGCCTGCTTCCTGCATACGTTTGATTAGCTTGTCATACTTGATCGGCATTGTTTCCACCTCTTTTCCACGGAGCAGGCGGGCTTTTTTATTGTGCCCACTTCTCCACTATACACATTATAACACAGTGACATCACTATTTCAAGTGACAAAATCAACAAATAGTATCACTAATATTTGTGATATATGCCTATTGAATATCTCTAAAATTAGTGATATAATATAGACAGTGAAAGCGACAGGCAGCGGAAAACTCACCCAGAGAGCAGGAGAAAACCGAAACGGCTTTTGCAGAACAAAAAAAGCGAGGTGATACCATGAACCAGACAGCAGAAACGCTCACGATTGCCGGAAAGGCCTACACGGTGGAGGAATATGCACAGGGCGTGCCCGTAATCGAATTGAAAATGATGAGCGATTACAAGTGGCAGCTCCGGTGCTTGCAATCACGCTTGCAACACCCGGAACTCTACGACGGCGAAGATGTACAACAGACCACCGCAAAGCTTGTGCAGTGGCTGAAAGAACACAGTACGGCGGCTTTATCGCTGGAAACAAGTGCAGCGTTTGACCTGCTCCAGCGATAACCAAAAGAAAAGCCCTCCTGCAAAACCGACCAAGGAACACAGGAGAGCCAAACCATAAGCACTGAAAAAATGCTTGATAGTGATTATAGCACGTTTTTTGGTGTATGTCAAGGAGGAATTTCTACACATGAAAAGTATTTTGCAGCTGGACAGAGAAACCCAGCTAGACCGGCAGCGGCGGCTGTTGTTCTGCTGGTGCTACACAGAGGCAGCAAAGACGTTTCAGCCGTCCGAATACGGCTACAGACATGACCGCTTTCAGATGCTCTATGAAACGCTACGCATTTTCCTTTTCCGTACCGTAAAGGTGTATTATTCGCATCATTGCTATATTCCGAACGCCGTCGCAGTGCAGACGTTTTTGTGGTTTGCCCATGGTGGGAAGTTTCCGGCAGAACTGCGGGGATTCGACCAGCCGCCGAAAGTGTGTGCATGCGTTCCTATTTCCGTTCAGTACCGTGTGGCACAGCAGACAATGGAAGAAATACTGTGTTATTACCGCTTTCGGGCGAACAATGTTGACAAGGATTTCACCGACGCAGAGCAGGCAGCAGCACAGGAAAAGCTCCGGCAGCTTTCCACACTGCCCCACGGGCTTTAAGCGGCAATGATAATATAGATACATACCACAAGAGCAGGCGGCAGCGTCTGCTTTTTTATTTTTCCGAAAAACCGGAAAAACTTTCAGACAAAATTGTTCAAAAGTCTTGCTGCTCAAAAATGAGCAATAGCTTTTTGTGCTTTTTGAAAACCTCAACATTTCTCAACATTTCGCAGGCGGCACGTCGACGGTGGTATGAGTTTCACTCACATCATTTTTCACACGCTGTACGCCCTTGTAAGCCGCTTGACCTGCTCCACAGGAAAGCTGCCGCCCGGCACAGGAAAACGCCGTACAGAGCCGCACAGAGCCTCTCTGCGTGGGTGCATGCCTCTGAAAAATCCCGAAGTTTATATTTTTCGTGCTGCCTCTCTGGACAGATGCACGGAATCTGACTCCGGTCAGCAGGACAAGGGGCGGATTTTCGTTCCTACCCTTTGCGAGGGTGTCGCGTTTCGCTACTCCCTTTTGCACTACCCCGTTTCAGGGTGTCCGCCAGAGTTACGCCCTTGTCGCTGGGGACTGGGCGACAAATTGACGGGTTGTAGTTTCGTGTCGCTCTGCAATTTGTGGAGTGGGCACAATTCTGTGCCGATCTCACGCAAAAAGGCATTTCTGCTCCGTCTGCATGGTAGACTTTTTTGTCCACCGTCACAAGCCCCGCAGAGCCGCCTTGCGTTTCCTCTGGTTCTTTTCCGAAAGAGCAGGCAGAACGGCTCAGAGAGCAGCACAAGGCTTTTCTGGGGCGGGTTTACGCTAGGTTAGACCGTGGAGCCTGCCTTGCCGTCAGACCTATTACTCAAAAATGAGCAATAGTCCCCTTTGCGGGATTTCACCACGCACAAAGCAAGCTGCTCAAAAATGGGCGGGTTCGCCTTTGCGGGATATGCAGCAGGGCACCGCCGATCAGATCGAGGGCACTATGAGGGCACTAAAAGCCGGTTAGGGCACTACAGAGGGCAACAGATTTCAACAGGCGGAAACGGAAAAAGTGCAGGAAATGCGTTGGTTTCAGCAGAATCGAAAAGAATTGAAAAGGTGTATACCCACGTTCGGGACGTAGGGGCCGCAAGTTCGAATCTTGTCACCTCGACCAATTATAGAAGGCTGAATTACGAAAAAAGCTCGTAATTCAGCCTTTTTTCGTTACCTGGGGTGTTTTGCGAAAAACAGGTTTTTTCCCAAAATGGCAAGTAAATACGGGCAAATGGCAAGTAAAATGGCAAGTGGAAAACGGTCAGTTTATGCCAGTTGTTGGAATTTTTGGAGTTGGCAGTGCCCTTTCTCCATAAGTAAAACCTCCATCGCAGTGTCTTTTCTATGGCACACTGCTTTGGAGGTTTTATCGCATTTTTGAGTATCCGGGAGCTTTCATCAGTTGCTTGACTTGGTCGCTGACAGACATTGCTTCCTGTAATGTCATGAGAAAAGTGAGCCAGTCTTGATGAGGCAACACCGCACAATTGCCTCTTGGAGATTATTCGCCCTCTGATTCTGAATGTACGAGGGAATATACTGGAATGGTGGAAATTTGAAAAGTGATCCTCAAAATTGTCACGACACATTTGTACTGCGACGATTTTTCTTGTCAAAACCGGCTAACTTCTTTATTCGCAGTCGTACTTTTTTCCGACTGCAGGCAACTTTTCTATCGGAAAAAGGTCTTGACAAGGTACTGCAATTGTGCTAAAATGAGAACGAAAAGAAATAATGTAGTGGCAATGCAGTCACGCAATAAGAAAACCCCCAGAGGTCGCAACTCTGGGGGCTTTCGCCTTATCCCATACAAGAATCAGGCAAAATGTTGTGCTGTTGTCGGGCTACTTCCTGCTCAGCCACTTGTAGAAGAGATATAAAATCTCATCTGCTACAACAGAATTTAAGAGAGATGTTATGTAATATAGCATTAAGCATACCACCTCTTTATTTGCAGCATAAAGTTTTTATAGTACGCTTAAAAAGCTATTAATTATTTCTATCTTTTTATGGTATACTATAAAAAGAGGTGATTGTATGGTAGATCTGAATAGCCGACTGGCTCGCATCAAGAAGATGGTGGACAACGAGCTTTATTTTGCAATCAATAAAGGCAGACAGTACGGAAAAACGACAATATTAAATGCCCTGGCAAACAAATTGAAAGAGGACTATTTTGTGTTAAGTCTCGACTTTCAGTTTTTGGATTCCGATGATTTTGAAAACGCACGAACCTTTGTCATTTCAACAAAAACAAAAAAACCGGACTGAAAACCGCAGTCATATACGGCAAGACTGTGACTGAAGCCGTCATATAAAACAACATCGATACTTATATAAAAGCTGCGAAAAAGAAGAATTTCTACCACGGAATTCTTCTCGGTCTGCTCTCCTACCGGGATGACTGGATCGTAAAGTCCAATGTGGAATCTGGTGATGGGTACAGCGATATTGTCATCAAGATTCCCGACGATGAAATCGGTATGATTATCGAGGTCAAGTACGGCGAAGATGCTGACATGGACAAGGGCTGTGCAGATGTGCTGGCACAGATCGAACGCATGAACTATTCTGCGATTCTGGAAGATGATGAGGTGCAGACGATTTATAAGTATGGTGTGGCTTGTTATAAGAAGAGATGTAAGATCGTAAAGGCGTGAAGAAAAGATATTTGATAAGAATTTGAGGTGAAAATGATGGAAAGAAAACCGCTGCCAATTGGCATAGAGGATTTTAAAGAAGTAATCGATTCAGGGTATTATTTTGTAGATAAGACCCTCATGATAAAAGATTTGATTGTAAACAAGGTAAAGGTCGGACTTTTTACCAGACCAAGAAGATTCGGCAAAACTTTGAATATGAGCATGATTCAGCGCTTCTTTGAGAAGACAGATGAAAGCAATGCGTATCTGTTTGATAGATTAAAGATTTCAGAATATCCCGAATGCATGCAGTATCAGGGGCAATCCCCTGTCATCAGCATTTCTCTGAAGAGTATGAAACAGGGAAGCTATAAAGATGCCTTTCATATGTTCAAAGTTTTGATTGCAAGAGAATATGACAGACACAAGGACATCCTTAAAAGCGGCAAAATATCCGATTCAGAAAGAGATCTTTTTCACAGTATCCTAAATCAAAGAGCAGAGGATGCGTTTTATCTTGATTCTATAAAATTTTTATCGGACATAATGGTGAAATATTACAATAAGAACGTCATCATTTTGATCGATGAATACGATGTTCCGCTTGAAAACGCATTCCACCAGGGATTTTATACGGATATGGTGAACCTGATTCGTTCTGTATTTGAATCAGCACTGAAAACCAACCCCTCCCTTGACCGTGCGTTTTTGACAGGCTGCCTGAGAGTTTCAAAGGAGAGTATTTTTACTGGACTGAATAATCTTCAGATTTTTTCAATCATGAGCACAAAATTTGATGACAGTTTCGGATTTACCCAAGAAGAAATCAACGTCATGCTTGAATGCTATGATTTAACAGACAAATCCTCAGATATTGCACATTGGTATGATGGCTACAAATTCAACGATGTTGATATTTATAACCCGTGGAGCGTTTTGAATTACCTGTCAGAGGCAGTTGAAAAAAGTTCTGCTCTATGCAAACCCTACTGGTCTAACACCAGTTCAAACGAAATCGTAAAGCGTCTGATCGAAGAATCCAACGACAGGACGAAAAATGCAATAGAAGAACTGATAAACGGCACGCCTGTCAGAGCACAGATTTATGAGGATATCACTTATGGAACGATAGATGTGAACAGCGAGTACATCTGGAGCTTTTTGCTTTTTACAGGATACCTAAAAGTGACCGCTTACGAAACCATCGGCGACGAGACCTATTATGAAATGGTAATCCCAAACACTGAGGTAAAGAGCATTTACAAAAACACCATTCGTGCCTGGTTTGAGAAGAAGATCAATGCAGACAGCAGAACGGATATCATCGAATCCATTATTTACGGCGAACCAGAAAAACTGGAAAAGCAGCTGCGGCACTGGCTGCTTACTACGATCAGTTATCATGATGAGCAGGAAAGCTATTATCACGGCTTTGTGACAGGACTTGTTTCGGGATTTGCAGATTATGAAGTGCTGTCTAATATCGAATCTGGTGAAGGCCGATTTGACCTGGTTGTGAAACAGCGTTCTGACGCTGAATATGCTGCAATATTGGAATTCAAGATTGCAAAGACATACAAAGAGATGTCTGCCAAATGTGATGAAGCTTTACGGCAGATCGAGGAGAAGAACTACATCGCAGGGCTGCAGGATGAGCTTTACCGAAATGTTTCGAAGTATGGTATCTGTTTCTGTAAGAAGCGATGCCAGGTGAAATTCGGCGGCGTAGATCGATTTGAATATTAATTTCCAGAGAGCTCAGAAAACGCAATGTTTTCGGGTTCTTTTTGGTTTATCCGTATGACATCGTTGTTGCTTTTCCGTTCGCTTTATGATATAATAATATACAATAATGAAAACCAAGAAAGGAGTTCTATGATGAGTCTGACAATAAAAATGCTCCCCATCGGCGTTGAAAACTTTGAAAAGCTTCGCAGAAATGATATGTACTATGTCGATAAAACAGAGATCATTGCAGACCTGCTCCGGAATCATGGGGATGCAAATCTGTTTACCCGTCCCCGGCGATTCGGCAAAACCTGACATCTTAATTTTTATATTTGATCTGTATTGTATATTTCATCACACGAAAATTGAACGGAACAGGAGTTCGATAATATGCCAAAATCAGAAAATCAAAAACAAAAGCTTCTGTATCTGCTAAAATTCTTCTATGAGGAAACTGACGAGGATCACCCTCTTACGGTTAACGAAATCATTGCAAAACTGAACCAGAACGGAATTTCTGCTGCGAGGCGTTCTATTTATGACGATATCCGTACGCTGCAAGATTTCGGAATAGATATTGTTATACGAAAAAGTAAGACTTGTGCGTATTTTTTAGGTTCCAGACTTTTTGAAACATCTGAACTGAAAATTCTCATTGACAGCATACAGTCCTCCAGATTTATTACCAAAAAGAAAAGTGAATCTATCATAAAAAGGCTGAAACAGCTCGCAAGCAAACCACAAGCACGGAGTTTTTCAGGACAAATATATATTTACGATCGTATCAAAAGCATGAACGAAAGCATTTTATACAACGTAGATACGCTGCACAACGCCATTGCAGCAAACCGCAGGATCACGTTTCGATACTTTGATTATAATATAAAAAGAGAAAAAGTTTTTCGTAAGAACGGCGAATTGTATTCTGCTGATCCTCTCGCACTGACCTTTGACAATGAAAATTATTATCTGATATCTTATCATCACAAGTATGAGGGCTATGTTCATTACCGTGTGGATAAGATGACTGATATTCATATCAGCTCTGAAAAAAGGAGCATTCCCAACGAACGATTCAATGCCGCAGCATATGTAAAGCCGATGTTTTTTATGTTTGATGGTGAAATCGAGCAAATCACAGCTTTATTTCATATATCCTATCTGAATATTATACTGGATCGATTTGGTGACAATGTGATTTTACATGAGACGGAAGATGCAGAATGCTTTCAGGCAACTTTTAAGGCGGCGGTAAGTCCGACCTTTCTTTCATGGATTATGGGATTCGGTTCAGGTGCTCTGATCCTTTCTCCACAGTGGGTTGCCGATGAATTAAAACGGCTTTCTTTGGAAACAGCAGAAATGTATACGGACATGGAAGAATCATAGTACTGTTTATAGTACACCTGTCATGATATAATGATAGCAACACCTGAGGAAATGATAGTACTAAAGTGATCTACTAAGGAAACATTGCATAAAGCCCGCCTGACGGCTTTGCACGCAATCTGCTTGCAGATTTTCCGTCATATTGCCCAGAAATCCCTTGCCATACGACAGTATGCCTGCGGAATTTCTATGCAATCTGCTGAAAAATCTGACTACGCATCTTACGCACAAGCTTTATTCAGTGTTTCCTTAAAAATGTCAGGAGGAAAAATATGAACATCTTTGAAAAGCCGATCAACAAAGAATACGTTAGAGAATATCTTTATGATTTGAAAGATGATTTTGATGGAGAGGAATGGAATGAAGATTTTGAGGAATTACCAGATGTATTATATCAAAATGATACCGTAAGGATTTCACATCTATCCGAAAAGAACGTTGTGGAATGTGTTTTTTTACAGGATGATGTCAATGTTTATTTCGCTTTCATAAATATCGATGTTTCTGAAAACGGTTTACAGAACGCCTTGACAGCCATTTCCCGGTCAGATGCTGATTGTGCTGAAAAATTCGATCGCATCTGTGAATTGATCTTCCACAAAAAATTTGACAGGTCGCTCGAAAAGATCGATGAGTATGGACTTTCCCTGAGATGTTCTGTCTATAGCGAAATTGCTGAAAAGGATAATGCAAACGCTCAATATGAACGTTTAGGCAACGAGTTTGCAGTTGATGTTGGGTTTCATTTTAACAATGCAAAGGTTAATCTATGCTTTTTCTCAGAAGAAATTGCTGCCATTCGGGAAAATCATAAAATTGCAGAGTTAGCAAACCGGATAACCTCTTATGATAAAAAACTGAGAGATCGCCTTAATGATTTGTCTCATTACCTCTAATGGTATTGAGCAGCGTAAACTTATAAAATTCTTATATTTTGAGGTGAAAATATGCCAATTATGATTGAAAACATCAACGCCCAGACGATCACCCCGGCACTGGGAAAGAATCCACGACAGCTCTATGAACATCAGGAAGAGGCAATCCGGAAGTTAGATGCCATGGACAAAAGAGGGTCATTCCGTACCCTGCTTGTTTTGCCCACAGGCGGCGGAAAAACGTTAACAGCCGCATATTGGCTGCTTCGGAATGCAGTAGACCAGAACAAAAAGATTCTCTGGCTTGCACACAGGCATCTGCTCCTGGAGCAGGCGGCAGAGGCTTTCGCCCGAAACGCCTATACTGATACAATGGTAAACCGCACGGTTTTCAATTACCGCATCATTTCCGGAATGCACGATAAGCCCGTACATATTCAGAAAACCGACCGTATTCTTATTGCCAGCAAGGACAGCATGATCCGCAGTCTGGATAAACTGAAAAACTGGCTGAATGGGGAAGAAATCTATCTGGTGATCGACGAGGCACATCACGCCGTGGCGAAATCCTACAAGAAAATTATCCAGTATGTTGCAGATCACACGAAATCCATGAAGCTGCTGGGACTCACGGCGACACCGTTCCGTACCTCGGAGGACGAGCAGGGTGCCTTAAAGCAAGTCTTTACAGATGATATTGTGTACAAAACTGACCTCGATGCCCTTATAAAAAAGGGCATTCTCGCAACGCCTACCTTTATTGACCGCAAGACCAATATACAGTTTACAGAACATCTGGGAATCCAGGCGTTGAAAAGCATTGAGAATCTGGATACGCTGCCGGAAAATATTGCAAATGACATTGCGGACAACAAAGAACGAAACCGCATCATTGTGGAGAAATACCTGCACAACTACGAGAAATACGGACAGACCATTGTATTTGCACTGAACAAAGTTCACGCCATCGCTTTGAACAAGCTCTTCAACGAGAAAGGAAAGGCATACGGCATCCGATCTGAATTTATCATTTCCGAAGTACAGGATATGATAACAGGCATCACCATTTCCAATGCAGACAACGAACGTAAAATCGAAGCATACCGCAATGGAGAAATCCAGGTACTCATCAACGTCAATATCCTCACAGAGGGAACAGACCTGCCAAAGACCCATACGGTATTTCTGACACGCCCCACCGTTTCCACAACACTGATGACGCAGATGGTTGGAAGGGCACTTCGGGGTCTTAAAGCTGGCGGTACAAAGGAAGCATACATTGTCACCTTTATTGATAACTGGAACGATAAAATCGCATGGGTAAATCCAGAAACACTTACGGAGACAGAGTATCACGAAAAAGAGACCCTTGCCGAGACCCAAAAGCAGCAGATCCGGCTGATCGCAATTTCAAAGATCGAAGAGTTCGCACGAATGGCAGATGCTGCCGTGGATACGTCCGCATTGGACAGCACGCCGGCAATCGAACTGATTCCTCTTGGTATGTATATGCTGTCCACGCTGGAATGCAATCACCAGATTCTGGTATACAACAGCACACAGAATGCCTACCAGAGCCTGATCCGTGACCTGCCCAATCTGATGGAGCATTACAGCATTGAGGGTGAAACCATTCCGGAAGAAACGCTGGACGACATGACCGAGCATTGTTTCCAAAGCTACTTTGACGAAAATATGATTCCCTCCTGCAATCGGAACGACATCGAGCATCTGCTGAAGTTTTATGCACAGAAGGCTGTTGCACCTCTGTTTGTGACGATCGATGAAATGGAGCGAAAAAAGCTGGATGTTTCTGAAATCGCAAAAAGGATCTACGACGAAGATATGCGTAGAAGCGAGAAAAATGCCTATATTCAGAGCCTTTGGGCGGAAGAGGGCAGCCTGCTCCCTGTGTACTATACCAACCCGTACTTCTTTAAGAAGCTGATCGATCTGGAACTGGACAAGCTGGACGGAGACATTGAAATTGCAGCAGCAGAACCGCAGACAGAAGCAGAACTGCGAAATCTCGAACAGTTACCCCTACAGAAGATCATTGAACTGTATCCGAAAATTGGCTTGCAACTAAAGGAAGACGCTTTTGCTGCTGCAAGAAATGATGACGGCAGCTATGTATGTGCCGGCTGCGGTGAAGTATTTCCGACACGGCTCTTTTTGCAGGTAGATCATATTGTCCCCATGGCAAAAGGCGGTCTGAGTGTTCCGGATAATTTACAGGTACTTTGCAGAACCTGCAACCAGCGTAAGGGAGATCACTGATGTCACATACAGCATATTGGATCACGCCAGACGATGTTGCGGTATATCTATTTCTCGAAAATACGTCTCACCAAAGAGAAAACGAGATTTTATGGGACTTGTTTGAAAATCACAAGGCACATATCCCGACAGAATATGGCAGCACATATTTGCAGTTCAAGCAGAGCGTCATGAATCTGCTGAACATTTACGAACTGGATGCAGTTTCCTATGACGAAGCGGCACTGATCCTAATGGAAATAGAGCATACTTCGCTTTATTCCGAGGAAGAATCCGATTGCTTTGACGCTTATTTTAAGCTGATCTGGCTGCAATTGAGGTATTCCGGCATCGCATACCGGAAAGTGAAACTGAGAAAGCTGCTGCGGGATTTTGGCTACAAAAGAAGGTCGGAAAAACTGACAAGCCGCATACAGCAGGCAATCGACAAGCTAGAGCTGAAAACGTACCTGCGGGGATATGTGCCATGCAGCATTGATGCTATTTCGCTTGAGGATGTGATTGTGATTCGGTTGGGTGAGGGCAGTATGTTGTAACAGAGCGGTACCCCATATCCTAAAGGCAACACCGCACAAAGCTTGTGCGTAAGGTGCGTTGTCAAATTTTTTGTGAAATATGACGGGAAATTTGCAAGCAGATGGCGTGCAAAGCCGTCAGGCGGGCTTTGTGCGGTGTTGCCCTTGGTTTTTATATTGTTGTCTATATCATTATTCTGGAAAAGGAGTTACGCGTTATGTCTAAGATTTATCAAGGTGCAGTAGAACTGATTGGAAACACCCCGCTGGTGGAAGTCACCAATCTGGAAAAGAAACAGGAACTGAAAGCCCGTGTGCTGGTGAAGCTGGAATATCTCAATCCGGCAGGCAGCGTCAAGGATCGTATCGCAAAGGCAATGCTGGAAGATGCAGAGCAGAAAGGCAAGCTGAAAGAAGGCTCTGTGATTATTGAGCCGACTTCGGGGAATACTGGTATCGGACTGGCTGCCATTGCTGCATCAAAGGGGTATCGTGTGATCCTTACCATGCCGGAAACCATGAGTGTGGAACGACGGAACATTCTGAAAGCATACGGTGCGGAGATCGTGCTGACACAGGGCGTAAAGGGCATGAAGGGTGCCATTGAACGTGCCAGGGAACTGGCAGCAGAAATTCCCAACAGCTTTATTCCGGGACAGTTCGAAAACCCTGCCAATCCGGAAGCACACCGCAAGACGACCGGTCCGGAGATCTGGCGGGATACGGACGGCAAGGTGGACTTCTTTGTTGCCGGTGTCGGCACCGGCGGTACTGTCAGCGGTACCGGTGAATATCTGAAGTCCCAGAATCCGGATGTGAAAATCGTTGCCGTAGAACCGGCAGATTCTCCGGTGCTCGCCGGCGGAAAGCCCGGTCCGCACAAGATTCAGGGTATCGGTGCCGGATTTGTGCCCCAGACCCTGAACACCAAAATCTATGATGACATTTTCGAAGTACAGAACGATGATGCGTTTGCAGCAGCAAAGCTGATCGCAAAGCATGAGGGCATTCTGGTAGGCATTTCCTCCGGTGCAGCACTCCACGCCGCACTGGGACTGGCGAAGAAGCCGGAAAATGCCGGAAAGACGATCGTGGCTCTGCTGCCGGACAGCGGCGACCGGTATTATTCCACCACCCTGTTCGCAGACTAAACAGCAATATCACGCAAACCGGAGAGAGGAGGAAGTACCATAAAAATTTCAACGAAAGTAGAATGCGGCATTATCGCACTGATCGATATTGCCCTGCATTCGGAAAATGGAGAAGCAGTTGCAGTCAGCAGCATTTCCAAGCGGCAGAATATTTCTGTGAAATATCTGGAACAGATTCTGGTTGCACTGCGGCAGACACATTTGATTCGTGGTATCAAGGGCTTTAAGGGCGGCTATGTGATCGCCCGTCCGGCAGACAAGATTTCGTTTCAGGAAATTATTGATGCTCTGGATATTACCATTCTGGGCGATGCGGATACCGGCGGAGCAGAAGACACCTCTCTCCTGAAAGCAACTGTGCAGGAATGCCTCTGGGATCAGATGACTGCTTATCTGCGGCAGTTTTGCAGCAGCATTACGTTACAGGATATGATGGATCGTTATCGGAATTCTATTCCGCAGGACGAGGCATTTATGTACTACATCTAAGGCAATACCGCACGAGCTTTGTACAGTGTTGCCCTAAGGGAAAGCGGATTCCGGAATCAGACGGCACCAGAAGCGATTTCTGGTGAACCGTCTGATTTTTGCAAGAAAAATCATATATTTTCCGTTTTAAACATCGATTAAAAATGTCGAATTTGAACAAATTGAAAAAGTCGAACAAATCATATAAAGCCTATTGACTTACTAGTGAAAAGGTGATATAATAGGCTCATGACAAGGGAACAATCGAAAGGCAATACCGCACAAA
>ENA-OPCO01001405-OPCO01001405.1-human-gut-metagenome-genome-assembly--contig:-NODE-1405-length-15336-cov-4.776782_pt1 | contig 15336 bp, 16 predicted proteins | sample MGYA00241562_ERZ501475 | MGnify/ENA primary metagenome ERZ501475 (study PRJEB25962, sample SAMEA2042627) | human gut metagenome | biome: human gut; feature: human-associated habitat; material: faeces... | reverse complement strand
AGTTAATAAAGGGATTTGTTGCGTTTTCTGCTATAATAATCTGCCAGCAAAGAATGTGTTGTCTGAATATGTTTGTGATTATAAGAAACGAGCAGGGTTATTTCAAAGATCAGCAGATTTAGAGTAGTTCTTTTTTTCTGAGAGAAAATTAAAAATCGTTTTTGGTTCTTCTGGAGAGTGATTATAGCGTTTGGGAAACATCCGGAGAAACCATTACCTCAGGGTGTCGGTAAAGTTCTTTATCAAAGAGGGCTTTGAGATGCCCTTTCTTTTTTATGCAAATCTTTTCTCTTGTCTACATATATAAACCTAAGAAAAAGCTTGACGTTTAAATATTACAAGTGTAATATTTAAGAAAATATGAAAAAAGGAGAAATAAAACTATATGAGAAAAAAGAAAAGAAAAAAACACACGAAGATTATTACAAAAATAGTTTTATTTAGCGGTATATTGATTGGTGGTGGAATCGGTATTGTAACAATAATGAATCGTAATGTTCCTGAAAAAAGACTAATGGAATATATGAAATATATTGAAAAAGGGGAATATGAGCAAATGTATGCCATGCTGGATCAGAAAAAAAGCAGCATGAACAGTAAGGAAGAATTTATAGAACGAAATTCTAAAATATATGAAGGCATTGAGATGTCTGATCTGTCCATAACCGATATTACAGTAAAAAGACAAGAAAACGGAAATGCGGCAGTTTCCTATACAACAAATATGCAGACTGCTGCAGGAAATGTAGAATTTACCAACAATGCGGTATTTTCACATAACTGGACAGGATATCATTTAATCTGGCAGGATCAGTTGATTTTTCCAGAGTTATCTGCAACGGATAAAGTTCAGGTAACGTCAGAAGAGGCAAAGAGAGGAGATATTTTAGACAGAAATGGTCGTCAGTTGGCTGGAGAGGGAACTGCATCTTCGGTAGGAATTGTTCCGGGCAGGATGGAGAACAGAGAAGATACAATAAAAAAACTGGCAGAGTATCTTGGAATTGGAGCAGACGAAATTGAGGATAAGTTAAAAGCCGATTGGGTAAAAGCAGATTCTTTTGTACCAGTAGCAACAATTCCTAAAATACAAGAGGTCGATCTTCTGACAGTGAATCCGGATGAAACTGTTCTGGAAGAAAAAGAAAAGCAGGACACATTATTGAAGATTCCAGGTATTATGTTATCTGATGTAAAAGTACGAACTTATTATCTAAAAGAAGCTGCCTCTCATCTGGTAGGGTATGTACAGGCGGTTACAGCCGAAGATTTGCAGGAACATAAAGGGGAAGGGTATCGTACAAACAGTGTGATTGGAAAGACTGGACTGGAAACGCTTTATGAAAAAGAACTAAAAGGAACAGATGGGTGTGAAATCTGTATTGTAGATGCAAATGGAAATAAAAAAAGTGTTATTGCATATGAGCCTAGAAAAGATGGAGAAGATATCCATATTACGATTGATGGTGATCTTCAAAGTACTCTTTATGAACAATTTAAAGAAGACAGAGGATGTTCTGTAGCTTTGAATCCTTATACAGGGGAAGTATTGGCGTTGGTAAGTACGCCATCTTATGATAATAATGATTTTGTACGTGGAATGGACAATAGCCAGTGGAGTGCATTAAATGAAAATGAAGACAGGCCTTTATACAACCGCTTTCGCCAGACATGGTGTCCTGGCTCAACTTTTAAACCTGTAATTGCTGCAATTGGATTAAAAGTGGGGGCATTTACTGCAAATGACGATTTTGGAAATGAGGGTCTGGCGTGGCAGAAAGATTCCTCGTGGGGAGATTATACAGTGACTACACTTCATGATTATGCACCTGTGATCTTGAAAAATGCGCTTATTTATTCAGATAATATTTATTTTGCAAAAGCAGCATTAAAAATTGGTGCGGATCAACTGATGCAGTCTCTAAATCAAATAGGATTTAATCAGGAACTTCCATTTGATATTAAAATGTCAGAGTCCCAATATTCTAATATGGACAAGATAGAAACAGAAATCCAGCTTGCTGACAGTGGGTATGGACAGGGACAGATTCTGGTAAATCCTTTGCATCTTGCAAGCATTTATACGGCTTTTCTAAATGATGGAAATATGATAAAGCCATATCTTCACGCGGATGGTGGAAGCACTTCCAGTGAAATCTGGATAAAAGATGCTTTTTCACCACAAATTGTTTCGGAGGTTATGGAGGGGTTAGAGGGTGTAGTGAATAACCCGGAAGGAACTGGTTATGGAGCATGCCGGGAAGACATTAGATTAGCAGGAAAAACCGGAACAGCGGAACTGAAAGCTACAAAAGAAGATACATCTGGAACAGAAATTGGCTGGTTTACAGTTTTTACTACAGATAGAGATACAAAGAATCCTATTTTGCTCATCAGTATGGTAGAGAATGTGAAAGATATTGGAGGAAGCGGTTATGTGGTGGAAAAGGATAAGGCGATACTGGATGAATATCTTGGTAATGAATAATTTTTACCTTTAAATATTACAAATGTAAGAGGAAAATGATATGAAAAAAATTTGGAAAATATTTGTGGGAGTTATTTTTCTTGCTGTCTGTAGTGGATGTGGCATAAAGAAAGAGCAGAAAAAGACAATTGAAGATACGAAAGAAAAAATTTACAGAGAGTGTGAAATGCTAGCAGAAGGCTATCGGAACATATATGAGAATGCTGTGAAAGAAAATGCACTATATGAGCTGAGTACAATACAAAAAAGTATGGATTATTTTGGAAAATATGGATATGCAGTAATTGATTCCTACAATCAGCTGGATATGGTTCAAAGTATTAAAGTAGATGATTTTTTGAAAAAAGCAGAAAAAGAGAAGAATGGAAAAACTACTATATTTCAAGTTATAGCAGGGGATCATTTTATCCGGTATGATCTGAAAACCAAACAGGGGAAAATAGACGTTGAAGTAAGCTCTTTTAAATGGAAAGAGGATACTTGGCAGGAAACATATTATCATGAGTTTAGAGCTAATTCATGGAAATATACAGAAAACGGGTATTTCTTTATGGAAGAATATCATCCGGCTGGATATGATGGACCGTCTGGATATCGGGCCTTTCGGGTAGTGCCGTTAAATAAAAAATGCAGGGAGCTGAATCGAAAATATATACTTCCTTTTGGATATACACTTAATAAATTGTTTACTTCTAATTGGAGTGAAAAAAATTATGATGGAATAAATTTTTATGATGTTTTTGACCGTTTACTTTCAATGGAAGAAAAAGCTGATGAATTTAAGGAAGGAAAGACTTATGAAATCCCAAAAGAATCATTTGAAGCGATATTTCAAAAATATTTTAATATAAGCGCAGAGATACTGCAGACAGGAACGGTATTTCACACGGAAACACAGACATATCGGTATCGAACCAGAGGAATCGTATATGATTTTGCTCCCACACCATATATTCCATATCCGGAAGTTGTTTCCTACATAGAAAATCAAGATGGAACAATAACACTGGAAGTAAATGCGGTATGGCCACAAAAAGAATTAGATCAGGCGTTTTGTCATAGCGTAACCATTCGGCTGTTAGATAAAGATAGATTTCAATATGTATCCAATTATGTATCAAGGTCAGAAATAGAGGTTACCTGGTATACGGAAAGATTATCAGACGAAAAGTGGGAGGAATGTTATGGAGATAATTGATATGAGTACAAAAAGAAAACTGAAAAAGATGGTGAGTGTTTTATTTATTTTGGGATGCTTTTTCATAGGAAATACAAAATGTAAAGGGGCTGATTTAGAATATATTTCACAGGAAACTGCGAATTATGCTGTACAAGAAAGAGGATATGATTTGCCAGTAGATGAAGTCGTGAAAGAAGAAGCTATTGAAGATTGTAAGAATGTTATGAATCAGATGAAAGTCATTTATCAAAAGGCGGATAAAGGGACTTCATCGAATATAGTAGTTTCTGAGACAGTAATGGAAGAAATGCAGGAAGTATTAAAGGAAAAAAATGTCCCTGTTATTACATCAGCGCCGTATTCAAATATGGCTAATTATTCTAAAATGGAAGAATTTCTTTTCAGGGCAGAACAGGATCTGACAGGAGATATCGTCTTATATAGGATTAACAGGGATGGTGGGATAGAAAGACTCAAATTCAATTATGATGGGACAGATATGTATTTGCTGGCTGTGAAAGCTGTTTGGGGTATGAACGACAATCCATCTATTGTATATGTTTCGTATACAAGGATAGAAGAATGGAAATATACAGAAAAAGGCTGGTTTGGTTATACGCTATGCGTTCCAAAGTATCCGGAAGTATCAGAAGCGGTTGATGGCAGTTCTATGATAAGAATTAAACCTTTAAGTGATGAATGCAGGGAAGTTTCAAAGAGGTGTGTGTATTTGCTTGGATATCAGGGGAATAATCTTTTATGTTCTGATTGGGATAGATCTGATATGGAAGGGTTAGATTATAATGGTTTATATGAATATTTATATCGAATGAAATACGGGGAGAGATATGAGTTTTCAGGTAACTCAAGTGGAATTCCGGCAGAAGAGTTTGAAAATCTGATAATGGAGTTTTTGCCGATAACAGCGGAGCAAATTAAAAAATGGGCAGTATTTGATTCGGAACATCAAACTTATGACTGGGAACGATTAGGCTGTTTAAATTATAGCCCTACTCATTTTGGAACATCTTTACCGGAGGTCGTTGAAATAAGAGATAGCGGAGAGGGAAACAATGTGCTGGTTGTTGATGCTGTATGTGATACATTTATATGTAATGATGCCGTTATTACAAGTGAGCTGACTGTTAAGTTCAACGATGATAAGAGTTTTAAATATATGGGGAATAAAATTCTGAATAATGGTACGAAAGAAGTTCCCAAATATCAATATAGAATAAAAAGAAAGAACTGATAACAACTATCAGCCCTTTCATATTTGTTAATTCCATATATGTAATTTTTTTAAGATATCAGAAGTGATTTCAAATGCTTTTTTGCCAGTTGCATTAGAATCACTTTGGATATTGGTTGCAAAATAATAGCTGTTATCGGAAGTTTCTACATATCCGATAAACCAGCCGTTGATATCCTGTCCGTTGACACGACCGGTTCCAGTTTTTCCGTAGAAATTACCATTAGGTGTACTGGCAATTTTTATAGCATTTTTAACAGAAAATACATTTTGGAAATTTAGATGGAATTCATTTGTGTTAAATTTTTTCAATAATGTTACTTGCTCTAAAGGCGAGATTTTTAATGAAAAATCGGACCAGTATAAATCCAGATTTGAACTGGTTGTTTGGTTTCCATATTCTATTTTATTCAAAAATTCCTGGACTCTGTTAATTCCGAGCTGCGAATCAATTGCCTGGAAATACCAGTTAACGGAATTTTGCATAGCAGAGTTTAAATCCTGATCAGCTTCCCAGGATGGAAAAGGAAAGGCATCACCATTCCATGTCATGGAAGAGTGTTCTGGTGTGATGATTCCGGATTCCAACCCTAATAATGCATCGTATATTTTGTAGGTAGACTCTGGCGGAATACGTTTGGTGGCTTCTTCAAGATCGTATATTTTCCAGGAATCCAAATTATTGTCATACAAAACAAATGATCCATCATATGTTCCAAATGTTTCGGATATATCTAACAGGGAGATATTTTTGTCTGTATCACTAAAATGATATACGCTTTGAGTAGAGGCATCAATGGATAAAATGGGTGTACATCCAATAAAAACAGCACTAATGACCAGATAAATTATCAATGCTCTCATTTTTTGATAAAGAGTTTCTTTCCTAAAAACGGCGATGTTGAGAATACGTCGTTTCATCTGCCTGAAATTTCCGGACATTCCAACTGCCAGTGGAGAGGAAAAAGAGGATATTTTTTCTGCAAAATTAATCAGTGTAGTTCCATAAGCTTGGTATTCATCAGCAGAAATCATCTGCAATACAGCAGAATCACAGGCTATTTCACGGTCACAGAAAATTTCTTTTAAAGTGTACCAAACAAAAGGGTTAAACCAGTAGAGTATATTACTTATGACCATGAGGAAGCCAATAAATGTATCTTTGTGACGGTAATGCTGTAATTCGTGTAGCAGCATAAAACGCATATCATCAGGATTCAGTTCGGAAATTAAATGGATGGGAATGTAAATTCTGGGATGTATTATTCCGATTAAAACTGGTGATTTTAAAAATGCAGTACTGTAGACTGATACTGGGTGAGAGATTTTAAGTTCCTTTAAACAATTGTAATAAATAGTTTTTACCTGCTGATTTTGAAGCGGGAGAGCAGATCTTTTTATGGAACGTACATAGTTTAATGAATGAAGGGTGAGGACTGACATAATCATAACACCCGTTATCCATATTAGAAAGAGTATGGTATTCAAGCCTCCAGAAAATTGACTACTGATGGAAACTGAAAAATCATTCACCTGGTTTAACAAAATATTTTGTGTATTACTGGTAAGTTCGGATAGCGTGTCGGTACCAGAGTTAAGTCCTGAGTCAGTTTGAAAAAAATGTAACCATGAAAAAAGTTGTGAGCCATGAATCTGTACAGGAAAAAATGGCACGGCAAGTAATAAAAATAAAAGAAAACAGAGATGGTACTGTGTAGCCGCAGATAAATATTTTTTCAGAAGTTTTTTTGTTCCGATTATTACAAGTGTAAAAATACATATGAAGATATTACTGATTAAAAAGTGGATGATCCAGTTGCTCATTCAAAACCTCCTATTTCTGATGTTTTGATAATAAATGGCGTAAGTTATCAATTTCTGTTGAAGAGAGCTTATCGTCTTCAAGGTAAGAAGCCAGCATAGAAGAAAGATTTCCATTATAATATCGCTTTAAAAAAGAATTGCTTTCCTGGCGTATATATTCATCTTCTTGGACTAATGGAGTATAGACAAATACCCGGCTTTGTTTTTCGTAGGAAAGAGCTTTTTTGGAAACAAGTCTCTTGATAAGAGTTTGAATTGTTTTTGGACTCCAGCTGGTAGTTAGAGTAAGTTTTTCTGTAATTTCATTTGTATTGATGGGAGCATATTTCCATACAATTTTCATAACTTCAAATTCGGCTTCTGAAATCTGGGGTAGTGACATAATAAAATCCTCCTGCTAAATCCTACATATGTAATAAATATATTATATTACTTGTAGAAGAAAAAAGTCAAATGGCAGATGATATATAGAATATAAAATTAATAATGTAGAGGCAATAAAGGTGAAAAAGATAGAAATTATTGAGAGAATCACAGATGCTAATGGAAGCATAAGTGAAAACATATTGACTAGCTGGGAACATAAAAACCAATTCATACCGGAAATTATAAGGTTTGGAGAATTAAAAATATATCTACAGGAACGAATTGTTAAAAAGAATGATAGTGATGTTCATCTTTCAAAATATGAATATGATATTTTACTTCTTTTAGCGAAAAGTCCAGGTAGAATATTTGGAAAAGAAATGGTTTATGATCTGGTATGGAATGAACCTTATTCCGGTGATTATAATGTGGTTATGCGACATATCTGCAATATCAGAGAAAAAATAGAAGATGATCCTGGACAACCATTATATATACAAACAGTACGAGGTGTAGGATATCGGTTTAACGGGAATTTAGGCAGCGAGTGAAATCGCTGCCTATTATTATGGTTTTACAAAGAAGGGAGTTGGTTATGAGAAGATCTTTGTATTTCAGGAGCATCCTGTTTGAGATATTTGGACAGGTTTTGATGTATCAATTCCAACTCTTTTATTTCTTGCTTAAAGGAAACGTATTGAGTATTTAGTGATTCCTTTCTGGAAATAAGATCTGCAATTTGCTCTTGCAACTTATTGGAATTAAGATGTTTCAGGTTTATACCATTTTCCTGTAAAATATGTTCAGCACCCGCGAAAAGAATAATTTGAGATTCATATTTACGGAAATAACGATCTGGATCTTTGGAGCTTTTATAATGGTCGTCGTAAATTTTATTTTTCTGATATTGTTCGGCATATTTTAGCATTTCTCGAAGATGGCGTATCTGAGACTCGAGAGAAACAACAGAGGTATTTACCTCTTTTTGCTGCATATGTAACAAGGCTATGCGGTCTTCAAGTTCTGAAAAATTATGTAGATTATGTGTGAGCATCTTGTTATATTCAGCAGAGACAATTTTTAAATTTTCCTTATTTGCCCATTTCTGAAATCCAATGTTTCCTGCTATATTGGGAGTGTTGGTGTCTATTAACTTATTACGAACAGAAGGAACAGTAGTTCTGTGAAGCTTATTATTAATGCGTTCTTTGATACGTTCCTTAGTAAAGTTTTTTCCTAAAGATTTAGCACTTCCACGCACTGGACGGGACATATCGGGAGAACGAAAGGTAATGTATTTTCTGCTGTTTTCGCCAAATTCTGCGTTTTTTATTTCATATCCTTTAGCTTCCATAAATGTAAGAAATTCTGAATAAGTGGAAACGATTCGGATTGTCTGGTTGATATCTTTTCGCAGCTGCGCTTTTTTACTGGATTCAGATTTATTTGCAGCCCATTCATTGTATTTCATTCCCTTTTTACCATCTGGCATAATTGTGGACAGGTTATGTTCCTGGCATAAAGTGTCGCTGAGATTTCGTATTTTCCAGTAATTCTTTTTACAGTCATGGTAATGAGAAAAAGTGATGTTATCTGCAGAACAGAAAATTAAATGGTTATGTACATGACCTTTATCAATATGTGTTGTCAGAACATAGGAGTATTTTCCCTCCAGTAAGCGATCCGCAAGTTCTTTGCCAATTTGATGGGCTTCTTCATAGGAAACTTCACCAGGGGAAAATGCCTGAATCAGATGAAATGCCTTATTTGTATTGTGCGGATCTCTGCAGTCATGTGTATGATCCAAAGTGTATTTAAAGTCAAGAACTGCTGTTTCAGGAGAGCAGGCAAAGGAAGAAATATATAGTTTCTGGTCTGTTTTATCTGGATTGCAGATGTATTCTATTGCTTTATCAACGGTTGTTTTGATACCATGGATTTTTGTAACTGCCATATTTTTTCCATTAACTCCTTTATATCGTCCAGGTCCTTTGGGTAAACTGTATTGGTACTGTTTATACGATGGGTGATCTGATTCAAATTGCTGCTGATATTGCCCAGCAGGGTATTCATTTTTCGGATATGAGAGTAGTCTACTTCATATACAAATCCATATAAGATCATTTTCCGTAGAAAGGCAGATTTGCTTTTCATCCTGGAAAGACGATATTTTTCTTCTAAAATGTATTGTTCGTCATCATTCAAATAAAATTGTACGGGATGAATTCTGGTACGTTTGCTCATTGAAATCCTCCAATTCGTTTTTTTCTATAAAAAAGAGTACAAAAAAACTGTCTAACCAGTTCGGCTATGACAGTTATGGTACTTGGTTTTTTGTTGGTTTGGACAGATGTATCTGTAAGTTATTTTAACAGGACTGGGTGAAAGCGTCAAATTAAGAAATTATAAAATATGAGAGGGCCAGGGATACTCCCTGATACATTTTGGTAGAATGAACCGGAAAGGGAATTTGACAAAATGAGCCAGGTGTCATGACACTGGCAGTGCTTGCTTCTTTTGGGGTGTAGCCTGCAAAGCAGGCTATGCAAAAGCTATAAAACATAAATAGAACTGTGAGAAGTGGTTGAGAATATAATCCTGATAGCGTATAATCAGAGAAAGAAATCGTAAGTGAGGGATAAATTTGAAACGTGAAGAAATTTTTCAATATGTAAAAGAGCAATATGGAACTGAACCGGAATATTTATGGAAAAAAGATCCTGATTCTGCGGTGCTTCGACATAAAAATGGAAAATGGTATGCTATAATTATGGCAGTGGAAAAGAAAACACTGGGATTAGAAGAAGATGGAAAAATTAATATCCTGGATGTAAAATGTGATCCTGATCTGGTTGGGATGATTATTCAAACGTATGGATTTTTACCGGGGTATCATATGAATAAGCGGCACTGGATTACGATTCTTCTGGATGATTCTGTCAGTGAAGCTAAGACACTGGATTTTCTGGATATGAGTTATGATTTAATTGACAGTGGGAAGTAATTAAAATTAAAAAGGAAGCCTTTCAGAAAAATCTCTGATCGGCTCCCAGGTATTCATTCTGGATATGTATAAGTTGATCTTTGCAACAGGATATTTTCCCAATCTCGTTCATGGCGCAACACTCGGAGAATATGAATCTCTTTTGTTTCTTCCATTATAATATAAAAAATAATAGATGGCGGAAAAGATCTTTTATGTATGGAATATCCTCTGTACAGAATTTGAGTTCGGGGAAAGGCAGTACTGAACTGGCTTAAATTCTGCATTTGTTCTTTCAGATCAGATTGAAAACGGTCAGCACGTTGCTGGCCGAATTCTTCTTCAATATAATCTGCAATGTCTGTGACATCGTAAATTGCTTCCCAGGTTAAAATAATTTTATATTCTTGCATTTCTTCGTGCATCCCTTAATTCTGTGATTTTGCGAAAAGCATCTTCCAGTGGCAATTCACGACCAGCTTCCATATCATCAATTCCCCGGTCTAACATGCGGAGAAGATGATTGTTTTCCTGGTTTTTATCGGTTGTAGGGACTTTTTTTGTTAATTCCATGAAATCACTCCAATCATACGGTTTATAAATAGTGTATGTTGTTCAGAAGTATCTATCCATAGTTTAGCATAGAATGGGCAGCAATACAATTGAATTATTTTGCAGGAGCGTCCGTCAGACCAAGAAGATATTCGCAGGAAACATTAAATACTTCGGCCAGTGCGACAACTTCGTAGTCGGGAACGAAACGTGTGCCTTGTTCAATTCGCAGGATTGCCAGATCATTAAAATCATATCCTGCAAGTTGTAATTTGGCAGCGAGTGTTTTCTGAGTAAGATTATGAGCCTTTCGTAATTCTTTTACCCGTTGTCCTATTCTGTTTTTACTGTTCGTTTTTTTATCCCAATAAATAATCATTCTGATCCTCAAAAGTTTCTAAAGATGAAGTATTATTATTGATTTTAAGGAAAAATATTGTTACTATACTTCTAAAGATGAAGTTTTTGGAAAGTTTATTTGATTTTTGAAATAAGAAAATGATAATGCTGCCTGTAATGAGAAATAATTCTAATGAGAGGTGGAAAGAAGATGAATGAATTTTATGAAGCAGTATCGAATTTATTTGAGGAATTGCGCTGTGACTCCGGAGAAAGAGAATATACAGTACAGCCGGAAGAATGGAAAGAAGCAGAGAAGAATTTGAAACAAATACAAAAGAAGCTGCCACTACATCTGGAAAAAATCCCAGAGCATGAGCAGAATTTCTGGAATAAATATCTGGATCAGTTAGAACATTTCCATTATGAAGAGGAGCAGCGGGCTTATTACCAGGGAATGATGGATGTAGTTGAGTTTCTTATTAATATAGGGGCAATAAAGAAATCCACGAATGTTAAGAGAATGATAGAAAAATATGCACGTTAAGAGTGGCGGTATGGGAAACCATACCGCTTCTTCAGAATAATTCAGATAGAATTCAAATGAATTTCTTGTTTATCGTGGTCTGTAGGAATTTTGTATGTGCGCAGGTATGCTTCTACGATGGCAAGGATAGCGGTAATTTGCTCATCGTTGCATTTTGACAGGTACATGAGCAGGCGTTGATAATCAAGATTATCTGTATGATTGTTTGGATAAAACAATGGTTCAGGAGGAACATTTAAAGCGCGTACCAGTTTTCTGATTTTATGAAAACTCGGAACTCGGCCCCCATTTTCAATTTCCTTTAAATATCGGCTGGACATTTCTGCTTTTTCAGCTAATTCTTCATAAGTCAATTTTTGCTCGTGTCGGGCGTTCTTAAAAAACAATCCCAGTTCTTTATCTGTTTGTTTTGGCATATGATACACCTCCATGTTTAGTGTATAGTTCCCTTTCTTGAAAGAAAATGAACTAATATTTCACTAAAAAAGAGGGTGATATTTCACTTTTTAAAAGACATATAAAATTCTGAATTTCCGTAAAACAGATCCGGAGGTATAGGAAAGATTAAGAATTTTATTGTCTGGTATCATATCCGTCATTACGTGACGGATGAAATAGATAAATAGTTCAAAAAAGCAAATAAATTTCTTTACCTCAAAAAGTGAATTATATGCCACAAAAAATGATGGCAAAATATTATCTTTTGATATAAATAGCGTCCGATGGGCTAAAAACTACCCATTAGGACGTTTTTTATATACCTCAAAATACAGGAAAAACAATTTTCTCGTATTTATTAAGAAATTTTTTAAAAATTTCTTCCCACACCCCGACAAATGCACTCATCCGTTTGGGATATGTGTGAAGGGGAAGCAAGAACTTTGCTTATTGCCTACCGGCGGGGAAGGAGGTGAACTCTTATGGAGCAATCCTCTTTTCAAGATGAGCAGACAGTCAGACATCAGTTTGATTCTCTGTGCAAGCTGGCATTGAAAAGTGAAGTTATTAATTATGAAAAGCATATGGCATATCGCCAGAAGTATGAAGTGATGTTGTCAGAATTATCAGAAAAGGAGTTGAGCAGACTTTTTATAATGGATGAGCATGAAATGGAAACACATCGTTTTCAGGTCCTGGGTTACGACATAGAAGTCAAAGATGCATTGATTGCTGAAGCACTGCAGACACTTACTGAAAAGAAAAGGAATGTTGTGTTATTATCATATTTTATGGATATGAGTGATGCAGACATTGCCAGAGAAATGAATCTTGTACGCAGCACAATTAATGAGCATCGTAGACGATCACTGGAACTGATGAGAAAAAATATGGAGGAATCTGCAAATGAAAAAAAGTAAAAAACAGAAATGCGCATTTGATTTGCTGCCATTCCATGTTATTGAGGCAGCATCAACTGGTGATACTGAGGCAATCCAGGCAGTGTTGAAGCATTATGAAGGGTACATAACAGTTTTGGCTACCAGAAAAATGTTTGACGAATTTGGACAGGTGCATTACTGTGTAGATGAAACTCTGCGTCAACGCCTGGAAGCAAAACTGATTACTAAGACCTTGGGATTTGATACGAAATCATATGTAAGGAAAAGTAATCAGTAAAGGGAGTATTTAATATAGATTCCTTTTCCCCTTCAGGAATTTTTGTACCTTGAAAATTGTATATTGTTTTACATACAGGACGTGAAGATATGTAGAGCCACTAGGTAAATCCGCCATGATATATCTGCTCTGTTAATGGAGTAAATACGAGGAAATGCTGAAATATAACATTGAAGTAAAGGTATGGAGCGAGAAGAATTTGACAAAATGTGCAGCAGCTGCACAGGGCGACGAAGCATATCTGTGATAATGATACTTCCAGAAAAAATCTGGTCATATTTAATGACGGTGCAAAACCGATGTGGGCAGAGTACTGAACTGCCACCTGTATTGTAATTTTATCTGCCGATGACAGTGTATAAAATTGTAAATTGTCATGGGCAGATAAAAATGTTTTGTCCAAAGAGAAAAGGAGGAGAGAAGAGTGGCGATTAAAATTGAAAAAGGTAAGATTCCAATTTGGGAAAAATATATGCTTACGGTGGATGAAGCAGTGCAATATTTTGGAATAGGTGAAAAGAAAATAAGGATGCTTATTTCGGAACATCTAAATTCAGAATGTTGCTTTACAGTCCAGGTGGGGTGTAAGTCATTGATTAACCGTAAGAAATTTGAGGCCTTTCTGGATCAGACTACGTCTTTGTAAAAAATATACGAACAATTTAGCACTTTAAAGTGGAAATGTTAGCCCTGGTATGATATAATACCTATATCGTGCTAGGGCTTCTTCGTAGAAAGGGGCGAAGACGTTTGGGTAAAACAAAACGTGACCAAAAACGACGAGATAAAAAAGGTCGAATTTTACGAAACGGAGAAAGTCAGAGAAAAGATGGAAGATATGCGTTTGTATATACAGATTGTTATGGAAAGCAGAAGTTTTTGTATAGTTGGAAATTAGAGCCAACAGATTCTCTGCCAACTGGATGCAGACCATGCTTAGCTCTAAGGGAAAAAGAAAAAAATATCCAAAGAGATTTACATGATGGTATAGTACCTTACGGAGGAAATTTAACAGTTTTGGATTTGGTTCAAAAATATATTGGACAAAAAAAGGGGGTTCGTCATAATACTCAGGCGAACTATGATTTTGTGATCAATATAATAAAAAAAGAAGAATTCGGAACCAGAAGAATAGATAAAATAAAATTGTCGGATGCAAAAGCATGGTTTATTAAGCTGCAAGCAGATGGAAGAGGATACAGTTCCATTCACAGTGTGCGTGGAATTGTAAGACCTGCATTTCAGATGGCAGTTGAAGATGATTTACTGCGCAAGAATCCTTTTGAATTTCAATTATGTACAGTTGTCGTAAATGACAGTGTTACAAGACAGGCAATTACAAAAGAACAGGAAGAGTTATTTCTGGAGTTTATCCGAAATGATGACCATTACTCAAAATACTATAATGGAATGTTTATTTTGTTTAAGACTGGACTTCGTATTTCTGAGTTTTGTGGATTGACAGTGAAAGATATTGATCTTCAGGAGAGAAAAATCAATGTGAATCATCAGCTTCAGAGAACCAGAGGAATGCAGTACGTCATTGAAGATACCAAAACTTCAAGTGGAACACGAATGTTGCCGATGACAGATGAAGTTTATGAATGTTTTGAACAGATTGTGAAAAACCGTAAAAAAGTAAGGGTTGAGCCGATTATAGATGGATATAGTCGATTCTTATTTCTGGATAAAAAAGATATGCCTGAAGTAGCACTTCATTGGGAAAAACATTTTCAGTGGGCGTTAGGAAAGTATAATCGTACTCATGAGGAACAAATGCCAAAGATCACGCCTCATGGTCGAGTTATAATAAGGACAAGTTAGAAAACTCCAGTAAATACAAGGGGTTGCACTAATTTAGTCCTTATTTTTAACTCCCTGAAAAAGGGAAAAATAAGACAGCGCTGTCATTCCAGAATATGAATTATTACAGATCCAGACTGGAAATGGATTTGTGTAAGACAAGAGTAAAAACAACAGAATTATTGTAATTATAGGACTGAATTAGCTCGCACGGAATATAGATTCCGGTTGTCTAATTCAGTCCTCTTTTTGATTGACGACGATGAAAGGTGATGAAAAATGGCTAGAATTATTTCTATTGTAAACCAAAAAGGGGGAACTGGAAAGTCCGCATGTACAGCTAATTTAGCAGTAGGATTAGCACAAAAGAATATGAAAGTGTTAA
>ENA-OPCO01001381-OPCO01001381.1-human-gut-metagenome-genome-assembly--contig:-NODE-1381-length-15526-cov-5.764204_pt1 | contig 15526 bp, 16 predicted proteins | sample MGYA00241562_ERZ501475 | MGnify/ENA primary metagenome ERZ501475 (study PRJEB25962, sample SAMEA2042627) | human gut metagenome | biome: human gut; feature: human-associated habitat; material: faeces... | reverse complement strand
AACAGCCAGAAAACCGAGGAGTAAAATCCCCGGTTTTCCTTTTGCTCAAAAATCACTGTAATCCACTTACATTTTCTTCTTTTCTGCCTGCTCCGTCAATCAGGTCATAGCTCATATCCAAAAAGTCCAGTGTCTTAGCCTCACTGACAGAACCATCCAGTAAAATCGTGATCCAGTACTGCTTATTCATATGGTATCCAGGTAAAAATCCATAAGTCTGAATAATCATATTCGTCATGTCCGGATCACACTTTACGTCCATGATATCAACCGGATCTTTTCCTTCTAATCCCAGTTTCGATTTTTCAACCGTCATGATCACTGCATACCATTTTCCATTTTTATGTCGGAGTACTGCACTGTCCGGTAGTTTACTCCATAAATATTCCGGAATCGTGCCATACTGTTTCTGCACATATTCAAAAATTTCTTCTTTCTTCACAATCTATTCAACTCCTGATTCTTCTGATATCCTGCCCATAATCATACCACATTTTCGTATCCCGTACTACCTGCCAAATTCTTTTGCATTTTCCCGGTTCTCCTGACTTTAACTAATAGAGGGGTAAAACAGCAAGGACAGGAAGTGAGGATACACTTCCGGAAAATCCCAATTTAGGGTACCCTGCCCTAAATTGAAAAATGCTGAAAGCAACGATACAACTGCCCTCTCAGAAAGGAGAACCCGCCAATGGCTGAAAGAAAGAGAAACAAAGAAATCCATTTCTATGTCACCGAAGAAGAACGTAAGCTTATCCGCAGAAAAATGATAGAATCAAAGACAAAAAACATGGGAGCTTATCTTCGTAAAATGGCAATCGACGGTTACATCGTCAACACCGATACCACTCCACTGAAGAAACAGTATGAGGAAATGCATAAGATTGGTGTGAATATTAATCAGATTGCAAAGAAAGTAAATACCACCGGAGATCTGTATCCGGAAGAAATGCAAGAATTGAAAGAGATGGTGAAAGAATTATGGCGTATCTTAAGATCTTCCCCGTTAAAGTAACAGACAAGAAAGCACTGGACTACATCACAAATCCAGATAAAACAGATGAAAAACTGTTAGTTTCCAGTTTTGGCTGTTCCCCGGAAACTGCAGATCTTGAATTTTCTATGACAAGAGAAATGGCAAAAAAGAATTGTATGGACAAAGGTGATAACCTGGCATTTCATCTGATTCAGTCATTTAAACCTGGAGAAGTTGATGCCGAAACTGCCCATCGCTTAGGGCAACAATTTGCAGACGAAGTACTGAAAGGAAAATATGAATACGTGATCAGTACCCATGTTGATAAAAACCACATTCACAACCATATCATCTTTAATGCTGCCAGCTTCGTTGACTATCACAAGTATGTTTCCAATAAGCGGAGCTACCATAAGCTCTGCAGAATCAGTAATCGTATCTGCCATGAAAATGGACTTGCCACCAGTATGCCGACCGGAGAAAAAGGCAAAAGCTATAAAGAGAACATGGAATATCATCGTGGCACCAGTTGGAAAGCCAAACTACGTGTCGCAGTTGATAAGGCAATCTGGACTTCCATCAATTATGAGGAATTTCTGCAAAAGATGCAGTTAGCAGGATATGAAGTTCGACAGGGAAAACATCTATCCTTCCGTGCACCAGAACAGAAAAACTTCACTTATATGAAATCTCTTGGAAGTTATTATAGCGAAGAAAATGTTCGCATCCGCCTGGCTAAAAATCGTAGCAAAGCGAAAACTCCAAAGCATCTGTCCAGAGAAGCTCGCCTGTATATCAATATCTCCACGTATGTTACGACCGGCAATCGAGAAGGATTTGAACGATGGGCAAAACTCAATAACCTGAAAGAAGCAGCCCGCACCTTCAACTATCTTTCCGAAAATAACCTGCTGAATTATGAAGATTTCCAACAGCATGTTTCTGATGTTGATGCTTCTGTTAAAGCGGCTGATCAGAGAATAGCACAACTCAACAGTGAGCTGAGCACACAGAAAATCATTCAAAAACATTGTGACTCTTATCGGCTCTGTCGTAAAGTTATCGAAGATGCAAAATCAGCTCCAAATCCCACAGCATACCGGAGTAGACATCAGGCTGAATATCAGCTCCACGATTCGTTAAAAAAAGAGCTTCAGGATTTCGGCATTACCAAAATCCCAAGCTCTGAAAAAATCCAGAAACGAATTGACAATCTTGTATCTGAGAAAGCATCTACCATACGAGAGAAGCAGGAATTGCGGGAAAAGCAAAAGACACTGGAGATCATTAGACAGAATTTCACTGCACTGCTTAATGCTACGAAGATGCAAATTTCTTTATCGGAAAAAGAAAACATTCTGTAAAATTGAAGATTCCGGCTTGGGTTTCCGTGTCCGGAATGTTGGTTTCCACTACACGGAATCAAGGTTTCTTGAAGCAAGAATATTCAATAAAATGAAGATTTGTTTTATCATCTTGAGGTACACCTTTTATTTTCATTTTTCTTGTTCTAGTCTTTTGAGCTTCATTCTCACCAATCGAAACTTTTGGGAATTTGCCAAAAATGAGTTCAAAAAAGCAGCAAATCTTTTTCCAATTTACTGCTTCATGTGCGACTACGAGACTTCAGGATAATATTTGAAACGTGCCTGTTTTGCTGGTTCAATAGAACCAGCAGCTGTAGAAGTAATCAGTAAAAGAGCCCCGCTTACTTCAAGCATCCTGACTGCCTTTGGTTTGTTTCTTTGTATATTTATTTCCGCCAGATTAAACGATGTAAGCTTCTTGTCCGCTATAAGCAGGCAGAATATCATATTGTGTTTGAAAATAACTCTATATCATATCAACAATACCGCGTTCATCAACAACGATCACTAATTTTGGATTCAAAATCATGCACCTTCGTTCTTTATATGATATATAGTAATGTTTATACTTAAAACTGCACCTCCAGTGGGTCAATTTTACTTGACAATCAACAGTAAATCTCAAAAATTCTTCAACTTTCTATGATACTCTTTGCTAGTTCTTTCAATAACCCAATCTAATAAGCAGTAAAAAACAAGCAGTTTGGAAACTTTTTCGCAAAAAACGGAAGAAAACGAATCCATCATGCTAAATCAACTTGATGGTTTCGCTTCTCCCGGCTTCAGTGCTGTAGAAATCTCTTGCTGAATAATCCGGGGTGAAATCCATCACCTGTCCGGCGTATGGAAATCAATATTCCGTTTTTTACGGAATCACGATTCCGGAAAAAAGGGAATCGCATTTTTCCTAAAACCTTATAATGATGTTATGCACTTTATAGTGTAAATTCATTATGAGGAGGTCACGATTATGACCAAATATCGAGAAATCATCCGGCTTACTGGATTGGGATTCTCACAACGCAACATCATGGCAAGCTGTGGTGTTTCACAAAAAACTGTCGTCAAAGTTCAAAAACGTGCCAGAGAACTAAATATCTCTTGGCCTCTTGATGAATCAATGACCGACACAGAACTTCAAAGGCTCATGTTCTCTAAAGAGAGCAAGGTATCTGCCAAGAAGCGGATGCCGGATTATGATTACATCCGTAAGGAGCTGCTTCGCAACGGCGTAAGCAAAAAACTCCTATGGACGGAATACATGGAGGATTGCCGTGCCAATGGTGAAGAACCACTCATGTATTCACAGTTCTGCTATCACATCCAACAGGATGAGCAGAAGCATCGTGCTACCATGCATATCAACCGTAAACCCGGTGAGCAGGTTGAAGTTGACTGGGCAGGTGATCCTGCAACAGTCATTGATCCTGATACCGGCGAAATCATCAAAGCATACATATTTGTCGGTGTAATGACTTACAGCCAGTATGCATACGTGGAAGCATTTCTGGACATGAAACAGAAATCATGGATCAATGCACATGTCCATATGTACGAATATTTTGGTGGTGTTGCCAGAATCCTCGTACCGGATAATTGCAAAACTGCAGTTGTTCATAATGGCGGATGGAAAGACCAGCAGATCAATGAGACCTATCAGGAACTGGCTGAGCATTATGGCACTGCTATTATTCCGGCGCGTGTCAGGGCTCCCAAGGATAAGCCGAATGCTGAAGGGACGGTAGGAAATATCTCTACCTGGATTACAGCAGCACTTCGGGATGAACAGTTCTTCTCCTTTGCCGAATTAAATCGTGCAATCAGAGACAAGCTCGAACTGTTCAACCAAAGGCTCTTTCAAAAGAAAGAGGGTAGTCGGCGAAGCTTATTTCTTGAGGAAGAAAAACCATTGCTGGCACCATTACCTTCTACCCGTTTTGAACTGAGCGACTGGAAGACAGCCACCGTCCAGTTCAATTATCACATATCTGTGGATGGAATGCTATACTCAGTTCCTTATGAATACATCAAAAAGAAAGTGGATGTAAAGGTAACAGATACTACTATTGAAATTTTCTACAATCATAACCGCATTGCTTCCCACCGTCGTCTGAAAGGACGCCCTGGGCAGTACAGCACGGTCACGGAACATATGCCGGAAGACCACCTGAAATATCTGGAATGGAACGGCGACCGGTTCCGCAAATGGGCTGAGCGGATTGGCATAAATACGTACACTGTGGTCAATGCAATACTGACCTCCAAACGTGTGGAACAACAGACCTACCGAAGTTGTATGGGACTTCTGAAGCTTGCTGAGAAATACTCAGATGCATTGCTTGAAGTAGCCTGTAAAAAGGCATTGTCCTATACATCTTCGCCCAGTTACAAGAGTATTAAAAACATCCTTGTAACCGGTTCTGTAAAGCCGGAATCAGAAACTACTGAATCCACGACCACACATAAAGCACACGGCATCACAAGAGGTGCCGATTACTATCGGAGGTAAACACATATGACCAATCAAAGTACAATAGATAAATTAATTGAAATGCGCCTTACCACTATGGCAGATGCATTCCGCAACCAGCTGGCTGATCCTAAATTTAGAGAAGTACCATTTGAGGATCGCTTTGGTATGCTGGTAGACATTGAATACAGCAATCGGAAAAACAACCGTCTGAAACGGCTAATCCATAATGCTGGATTCGACCAGCCGGAAGCAAATATTATAGATATCAATTACACTTCCGGACGCAAGCTTAACAAGGATCTCATTAACCGACTTGCAACTTGCGAATATATATCTGAACACCGAAATCTTTTTATCACCGGCGCTACAGGCTGTGGTAAAACATACATGGCCTGTGCCTTTGGCATGGAGGCTTGTAAGCAGTATTTCAATACCAAGTATGTCCGACTCCCTGATCTGCTTATGGATCTGGAGACAGCACGGGCAGATGGTAACTACAAAAAAGTCATGGCAAAGTATGCCAATCCAGTTGTTCTGATCCTGGATGAGTGGCTTCTATTGAAACCAACGAATTCGGAACAAAGGGACATCTTCGAACTACTTCATAGGAGACGTAAGAAATCTTCAACGATTTTCTGTTCCCAGTATGCATTCGAGGAATGGTATGAGCAGCTCGGCGGTGGTGACAGTCCTCTGGCAGATGCAATCATTGACCGTATTGCTCACGACAGTTATCGAATAAATATCACAAGCATTGATACTGAACATGATAGATCAATGCGTGAGGTATATGGTTTGGATAAAGAACTACGCGAGTAAACTCGCATAATTACATAGGTGATTTCCACTTCCGGACATCTGATTCCCAAATTTCCGGAAGTGCGATTTCATCGCACAAGAATATTCACTGCTCCCCCCTAATTCATATAGGGTAGTTTACGCGACTCTTTTTGCCTCTTCACTTCTCTTTAATTTTTTGATATAGACAAATGATTTCGTATAACTCTTCCATGTCTACCTATATTGTCTGCTTGCACTTCGAACATTCAATTGCCACGTTGTCACACAGACAAGCATTACAACTTTCTATATCACAATGATATTATACAGGCAATGTCATTTTCTCACTCTCCCATTTTATATCCTATTATTTGTTGATAAAATAATTTTTGTTTCAAACTCCTTATCGGTATAGCTATAATTCATATTACCACAATATTTATTAACTAAATCTGTCAGAATACTTATACCGAGTCCTGTATGTTCTCGTTTTGTAGAAATCAATTTATTATCACTAATTTCTAGAGTTTGTGCCATAGTATTTATCATTTTAATCACAACATAATCTTTGAATTTATGGATTCTCAAAAAAATTCTTCTATCATGTTTACACTTTTTACTTGCATCTATTGCATTATCTAATAAATTGGCAAATAATACTGTCACATCTGTTTTTTCCATAAAATCAAATCTAATATCTTGCATATTGATATCTAATTCAATATTATCATGATTGCATATTTGTATTTTATCCCATAAAATAGAACAAACAATTCGATCCGAACAATGAAATTGTCTTTGTATATCTTCAATCTCTTCTAATAACTTATTTGCATATTCCTCTCGCATCGTTTTTTCTGTTTCTCCCATGCTTGAGATTACTTGTAAATGTCTCTTCATATCATGCAACAATTTTTGTGAATCTTGAAAACGTTCTTGTAGACTTTCATAATACCTCGCAAATAACTCTCTTTGCTGTTCTAGAAGTTCTGTTTTCTTTTCTAACTCAAAATTGTATGATACTTTTTCAAACAAATGCATAACTCCTGCGTCAACTACCACAAATCCGATACCAATTACTAGAATAATACCATTATGCTCAACATCTGTTCCTTTTTGAAGCAAATATAACAATAATGAGAATTCAAACACAAGTAAAAACACCATATATATATTCAAAGCAATAGATACATTACTAATTTTACATTTTTTTAGAATCTGACTAAACACATGCCATGTACAAAGAATTGCCAACGCATTTGCAATTCCTGATACTAAGAAAAACCTTGGATCACTTAATGCAATGTAGGTATTATCTTGTGTTAACGTTGAAAAGATTGTTGTAACTACTAAATCCATAATAGCAACATAAATTACTATAATAACTGAATTTACAAGAACATCTTTTTTTTCCGTAGTATATAGAAATGCTGATCCTGCACATAGTGCCATTAATGAATAACTTATATTTAACATTGGATTTGCCGCCAGTGCTTCTACCACATTAAACAAAATATGTATTATTACTGACAAATAATATATCCACTTTTTCTCAACATATTTGCGCTCATATAATTCATCTAGTATTTTCAAATAAACATATCCTGTTATTATACATGAAACTATCAATCCTAATATATATATCATCCACTTCTCCTCTTCTATATTCTGTCAAACGTTTCTTGAAGAAAATCATTAAAAATATTTTTAAATTCCACTGCTCTTTTTTGTGCCAATGGAATTTTATCACCATTCTCAATAAAAATATCAAATCCCTTGATTGATTTTATATAAAGCATGTTAACTATAAAACTTTTATGAGGGGACTCAAAATTATATTGTTCAAATTTTTCTAATAACTCTTTTAATTTATATGTAGCAATATAATTTCCTGCTGTTCCATGAATAACTACTTTTCTTGCTAAATACTCAAAATAAAATATTTCATCCAGTTCAAGTGTAACAATACCATTTTCTGTTTTAAAGGCATATTTTTGTTTTTCCGTTTTGTTATCCAAATAATAGATTATATCATCCAATACCGCTGCTACTGTCGCTGTCTCTATCGGTTTATCTATATAATCAAAGGCATGTACTTTATATGCCGATGCTTTATAATTTTCATAATTAGTCACATATACAATTTTACTATTCACATCCCATTTTCTCAGTTTTAAGGCAGTCTCTATTCCGTTTAAACCTGGCATTTCTATATCAAGAAAAATAATATCAAACCGTACATGGGATGCCAGTAATCTATTTCCATTTTTAAATTCTACAATCCACACTGAGCGTTCCTTAGTTAAGAAATGCTTTTCTACTATGGAATGCATATTTTTACGAAATTCTTTATCATCATCACATATTGCTACTTTAATCAAACTTTTTATCCTCCGTATTCTTAAAACAGGTTTGTTAAAAAACAGAAAAAGAATCCTTAACAATCAGATTCTTTTCCTACGTTTACATGTACTTTTTAACTTCCCTGTTATGAGCATTATAGCTTGAATAATCCAAGCTGTAATAACACTATACATAATCAACGGACATACTACCTCAAAAACACATATACCACCCGAAATCAAAAGATATTTTCGGGTTACATATTGGTATTTTATCATTTCCTTTTCCGTCAATGGCTTATTTTCTGCTTCTTGCGGTGATAACCCCCATATAATTCCACCACAAATCAGCATACATCCCAAATTCAAAAAGATGTTAATTTGAGATAAAATTTTTACTAAAGCAACTGCGCATATCGTAGCTATAATGGTACACCAATAACACCCTATGGATGAATCTGCATGATAACCTCCAGAATATTCCCGTATTTGTGCATATATTACTAGAAACAGGACTATACCGCAAAATTCTCCCAAAATAAAACCTAAGAATAAAATAAATACAATATGGCACGCTTTCTTCGCCATCATGTTTAACCCATATAAACATATCTCTACTTCATCCAAAGATACTGCCCTTTCTGGTAAAAAATAGCTTACCACTTGTTCTTTGATTTTTTTAATCATTCGTTTTATTGAGTTTCTTTACACTTTCCGGAAGTTTTGGCTGCCCGTGCAAAAATACACATGTAGAATTCGCATTTTTCTCTGCCACTTTGTATGCAGCACATACAAGAATTTTCTTTGTCAGATCCTTAACATTTTTTTTCATTCATAGTACCTCCAAATTGGTTATTAATAGATTGAAAAAAGTATATTTCTTTTCTCTAGATAATTCAACAATTTTGGATGAACTACGATATTTATGTATAACTTACCATATTTTTACAAATTAGTGCAAGCTGCAGTAATAAGAAACTCTTTTTTTTCATTATTTTCAATACGAATAAGATTCCCTACAGAAATTTCATTTACTGACTGCTCTACACTTGGTGAAATATTTCCATATCCTCCAATCCGAATTATATACCACGCCCGAAATGAATGTACTCTTATATAAATACCATAATTTTTTTGATCCACGCATATTTTTTCAAGTATATTTTTTATCCATGTAAATACTTCTTCCAATTCATAGTCTTTCCCATTCATGTTCCATTTGTCATATATAATATCTGAAACCTGATTACAGTATTTTTTTTCTATATCTTTTATAAAATATTCCCATTTTTGATCAATTTTTTCCATCGCTGTACTCCTTTTGAAATATTTTATAACTATGAGTTCACGTTTTCAACACTAATAGTTTATTTTGTTTTTTGAAATTATTAACTATAATTTTAAAAATGGAGGCGCTCTTATGGAAACATTCGATTTAAAAGGAATGGGTGAACGTATCAGAACCCGTAGAGAAGAATTAAATATCAGCCGTGAGCAACTTGCCGAACAACTTGATGTTAGCTCCAAATTTATTTCTGACATCGAGTATGGAATACGTGGTGTATCTATCAAAAGATTAGTTTTACTTTCTTCAAGCTTATTAATCTCTGTAGATTATATACTTTTTGGCAGTCTCGAATCCAGTGAATATGTTTTTACTGATTTAATTAGGACATGTCCTGATAGTAAGAAAATGCAACTACTGAATATCATCAAGCAGATTATTGATTCTTATCTTTCTTAAAAATAACATAAGGACTTTTGATTTACTTTCCAAAAGTCCCTACGCCAAATTTATATAAATGCTTCTTATATTCCTGTAAGCAACAAATCTATATCTGATAGCAATATAAATTATAGTAATTTCCTTTTTGTTCTAAAAGCATTTCATGTGTCCCTTCCTCGACAATTTTCCCATGATTAAGGACAAAAATCTTATCTGCATTGCGTATGGTTGTTAATCTATGCGCAATCATTATCACAGTACTATTTTTAAATAAAGTTAATGCTTGTTGAACAATTTCATTTTCTGTTTCATTATCAAGCATGGAAGTTGCCTCATCAAAAACAATAATTTCCGAATTTTTATATATGGCCCGTGCAATAGCCATTCTCTGTTTTTCTCCACCTGACAAGCAAACACCATTCTCTCCAATATTAGTTTCCCATCCTAATTCCAAACCTTGTACATATTTCCACATACTTGCTCGCATCAGCGCTTCTTTCACTCGCTTTAGATCCGGAAAAGGATCATCTAAAATGATATTGTTTAAAATGCTATCATCAAGCAAAAAAATATTTTGACTTACAACACTTATTCTTTTTCTCACATTTTCTACAGAAATATTTTTAATATCTTTCCCATCTATAAAAATATTTCCTGAATAGCCTTGCCATAACCCATATAGTAAATTAACTATCGTGGATTTTCCAGCACCGCTTTCTCCTACAAATGCGTGAATTTTTCCTTTGTTTATTTTAAAAGAAATTCTATCTAAAATTTCAATATCTTCTTTATACCCAAAGGATACTCTATCAAATACAATATCTCCAATTTTTTTCGGTAAAATTTCAACACTATTATTTATATAATTTTCTTCGTTTAAAAATTTTTCAATTCGTTTCAGAGAAACATTAACTACGGACAAATCGGCACTTATATTAGCCAAATTAGACAACGGACTCAGGAGTCTTTGTGTATATATTTCAAAAGCAAGTAAAACTCCGACCGTCATCTCTCCATTTATAACTTGTATGCTCCCTAAGCCTATAATCATTACAACCAATACACCTGATATAAAGCTAATCGTTGCGCTAAACACAGAAATAGTAACAGAAGTTTTAATCTTTATTTTTGCAAAATTTTCTTCTTTCATTTGAATCTTTTTTTCTTGAAAAGAGCCCATATTTCCAATGATAAAAGATAACAAATTTGTTACCATTTCTTGTATTGGTCGCTGTAGCTGAATAGCACTGTTACGACTCTCTTCCGTAGTTTTTTCAATTCGTGTATTTATTTTTTTTTGAACAAATATTAGCAGAACTAAGATTATAAAAACAACTATTGACAATTTCCAGTATGTATAAATCAGAAAAACGGATATTCCTATAATCATAATAATGTCATATCCAACATTTATAATTTCTCTTGAAAGCATACCTGAAACATTTTCAATATCTTGCATAAGTATCGTCAGTATATCACTACTTTTTGAATGTGTGTAAAAATTCCCATTTTTCTTCAAGCAACTTTCCACACACTTTTTTCTAATATTCAAAGTGATCTTTCTTTCTATTTTTGTAGTAATTCCTTGCGACAAAATTATAGAAACACCTGTGCTCAAATAGAGAACTACGGATACAATACTATATTTGATTATTGCAGCAATGTCTCCCTTACTGATAGATTGATCAATTATTTTTGATACAAGCAATGGCGAAATAAGAGCCTCTGCACTCTTTATTCCCAGACAAATAATCTGAAAAAAATACCACTTCATATTACCTTTCGTATATTTTAACATTCTTTTATACATACCATTTCCCCTGTTCAATACATATTCTCTGGATCGCTAGCACTAAATTATTGATACCCACTATATCTTTGGGTGATATATTTTTCAAATTAATAGTTATATTAAATAGCTCACTAAGTGATTCAAATAGTTTCTTCACAGTTATTTCTGTAATTACGCCAACATTAAATAATGACTCTTCTGGTAAAAAATCTTGCCCCAACGTTATATGTCTTTTCACTAATGAGTATATCTTCGTACGCATCATTTCTAGGTCTACCTCTTTCAAAACTACTGGCACAAAAAACTCTCCTATTTGTGATTCAAAATTGATTTTCCCCCATTCCTGCTTTTCACTATTTTGCATCATATATTCATTTAATTCTTCTATATTCCCAACTAATCCTCTACTAAAATAATTTGCTATTACTCCGCTTGCCAATGCTGCCGCTTTACTGTTTCCAGAAAACATAAAATATCGATTCAATCGAAAATCAGTAAAAACAGGCGTCATGTCTGCTATTAACTGTATTTTATCTCGTTTATTAAACCAATACGTCATAGGAGATGAGAAAACTTTCCCTCGTACACCTATAACTGTATCATAACTTGCCGGAATACTTGAATATTTTCTATTTGTTACAGATGAAACAATTATTTTCCCTTGCCGATGCAATTTCATACAGATTTTCTTAAGATTATTTGTATATAAATTCGTAACAGAAAGACTTAAATTGATAATATTACAATCTATTTCCTGACAAAACGAAAGAGCTTTTTCTAATTCTATGCTTGTTGCTTCGATATTTTCATCTAGCAATGGTATTGAAATTATATCCACTTTCGGCGCTATACTTTTTATTATCATCGCACAAGCAGTACCATGACCACATTTATCTTCTTCGCCCTTTTTTAGCACATCCATAGTCACATTATTTACAATTTTTGAATCTATTCCTGAATCTATCACTACTACAATCGGTTTCATACAATGCATCACCTCCTAAAGAAATTAGGATGGGTTTCCTTTTGAAACCCATCCCTTTATAATAAAACAAACCCTGTTACTTCTATTTTACCAGAGAATATTACCTTTCGCAGTATAGATTGTGTCGTAATATACACAACCTGGTGTGTTTCTATTTGTTTTTCCAACTAATTTGTTGTGTTCTGTGCAATCGTCATTGCATCCCTGCCCTTTTACCTTAACAGTCATGGATTTTGTAATTTTTTTAATTGTCATACTTTTACCTCCTACGCAAACGGATTCCATCTTGCAGTATACTGATATGTATACCAGCATCCTGCCTGCGATCCGTCCGCTTCTCTTTTTCCTGCCCAAACTTTTACTTTACAGTCATTACCACATGCCTGACCATGTACATTTGTTGCTAATACTTTTTTACTAATTTTGTTAATTTTAAGCATAGTTTTACTCCTTTTCGTTAGGGTTTGTTTTACTATCAATTTATCAAATATGTTTATCCACATACTCATCTAATTCTACAACTATATTCTCTATCTGACATTGAGCAGCTATTGGAGTATATGGATTTCCTTCAATCACATCATTTACTAATTTACATCGTGTATTTCGACAATAATTATATCTCTCACACCCTTCACAAATTGTAATTTTTTTTTGATCAAATGCATGGATCTTATCAAGTTTTTCCCTGTCAATTCCCTTTTTAACATTACCAATACAATATCTTTCATTGCCGTTACATAAAATACAAGGATAAATTTCTCCAGATGTATCAATCGTAAATGTAGTTATTCCTCCATCGCAATCAGTATTCTGAGTCTTACACTTTACAGTATCAATAAGACCAACATCTATTTTCGATTGCATCCTATTTTCACTTATGTAATCTACAATCTTCTTTAATTCCTCTTTGAATCCTTGAAACATTTCTTCTGTCCATTCTTTTGTAAAGACATCTGGTATTGGCATAATTCTTGTAAATCCCAATTCAATTAAGTGCCGAACCCCCTCATACACATGCATATAATTATATGGATTTATTGTCATTCGTGCTTCAAGTTCAATATCCCTTTTCTTTATTTTTTTATAATTTTTAGTGACTAAATCAAAACTTCCTATTCCATCTCTAAACACCCGATTTGCATCATGACCTTTTTGGTTTCCATCAATGCTTATGGAAAGATTATTATAATTTTTTTCAATGAAGTCTATTTTTGTTTCATCTAACAAAGTACCATTGGTAGTCATTTTAAAACATATATTATCAAATCTTTTTTTTGCTTTTTCAATGAAATATTGTATTTCTTGAAAAGCCAATAATGGTTCTCCCCCATGAGTCGTTACTGTAATGCTTTCGCCTTTTGACACCCATTCCATAAACTCCAATACTTGATCTATTACATCTTTCGATATATATTTTTTTTGTTTCTCCCCTTCATAACAATATCTACAATTTAGATTACAGTCATTCGTGAAGAAAATATTAAAATTCACATTTATACCTCCCATATATCAGCCAATTCTTTTTTTACATGTTGGCAACGTTGCTGAAGTAAACCTTTATCCTTAAGCTCTTTTACTTCATGTAAACAACTCCAGCAAAAGTAAGATATATCACAATTTTTACATTCAGCAATTGTATCAGGTTCAAATTCTTGTAAGCAATTTGAAATGAATTTCTTTGGATTTTTTTGAAGAAGCTCTTCTAAATCGTTCACTTCTCTAATGTTGCCTAAGCAATACTGTGGTTCCACAAATAAATTACATGGAAATATTTCGCCATTACTTTCAATCGTTAATGTTGTTGCTCCCGCATCACATGAACATGCATAAAAATTTTTTTCTAAAGATTTTTCCATTTCCTTCTTTTTATACTTACTTACTTTTTGCTTATTCAACTGTTGCTTCGTAAGTAAATCTTTATTCCTCTCTGCCTGCCCTGATAAACTTAAAGCTCGTAACATTGGCTTACATTCATACTTTTTACAAAGTTCCAAAAAATCATCAACATACAAATCGTTGTCTGCAGTTACAACCATAGATATGGAAATATCTTTAAATCCTTTCGTATGCAAAAGTTTTATAGCATCCAGTACTTTCTGAAATACATTTGTCCCCCTTATTAATGAAACTGTTTCTTCATTAGCTCCATCCAAACTAATACTTATATTATTTACACATGACACAATTACATCAACATTCTTTTCGTTAAGCAAAGTTGCGTTTGTCATTAGTCCAATTGTTCCATAAAAGTTCTCACGTAAGTATGTAATAATTTCTAAAAAATCCTTCCGAACCAAAGGCTCACCGCCTGTAACCGTAATGTTTTCTGGTTTAGCCGCAATAACTTTCCGAAATGCCTGTTTTATTTCCTCGGTTGTAAAAAATTCATTTTTTGCACATGAATCTGCATTAACCATACAATGTTTGCACTTTAAATTACATCTATTGGAAATAGCAAAACTCACATCATGTACTTTTCTAGTTGGAGCTTTCCCAATTAGTTTCATCTCATCTAAAGCATCCAAAACATTTTTAAAATAATCCCGGTCCTCATCATCAGCTAACATTTCCATAATTCCCTGAATGCTGTACTTTCCATTACACTGAGTTAATATATCGTAGCATTCCTTTGAAACTTTCATCCATTGCCGATTTGTTCTGTTTATAATAATCACTTGATCACTATGGAATAAATATTTTGCATTATCGGAAACAATCATTACATCATTATTCTTTTCCATTTGTAAACCTCCCAACTCAAAATTCTTTTTATGTTTTATTTTTACATATACAATAAACTTTTTTTCAATTACTTCAATACCTTTTGAACACACTACGATTTTTTTGTATGAGATACGAATCTTCGTTTATTTCTTTCCATTTTGGTGCAAATCCAAATTGTTCTTCACTTAAAATATCTCTTATAAAACTTGATTTCTCAAAAAGTGCAAATTATAATCTAGTAACAACCATGTAATCAATAGAACTAGAATTTTCAATTAATTATTTTTGAAAGGATGTGAATCTATGCGAATTTTAGTAGTCGAGGATGATCGACTTTTGAATAATACTTTATGCTATA
>ENA-OPCO01001371-OPCO01001371.1-human-gut-metagenome-genome-assembly--contig:-NODE-1371-length-15581-cov-3.789836_pt1 | contig 15581 bp, 12 predicted proteins | sample MGYA00241562_ERZ501475 | MGnify/ENA primary metagenome ERZ501475 (study PRJEB25962, sample SAMEA2042627) | human gut metagenome | biome: human gut; feature: human-associated habitat; material: faeces... | reverse complement strand
ATCATTCTGATCGCCCGGACACCGATGCCGCTTTGATAGGACGGAGGATGGAATAATAGAAGCCCGGGGTCAGCCCCCGGGCAAACTTTCACCTGTGAGAAGTGTCAAGGTTTTCTAATCACCACATGAATATAAATTGACAAAAATGACTATAATGACTACAATGATTATAATGGTGATTAGGAAAACTACAGGAGGTGCCTTATGACATTTATTGAGAGCGAAACTATCGAACTCAAGTCTTCGGTTGTTGCAGACCTTTGCAAAGAGGTGATTGCCTTTGCTAACACAAGAGGCGGCACTCTTTACATTGGTGTTGAGGACAATGGTACGGTGATTGGTGTGGATAGTGCCGACCGTGTTACCTTGCAAATAAATAATATGGTTCGGGATTCCATCAAACCTGATATTACGATGTTTGTCCACTACGAGACACAGGTGATAAATGATAAACAAATTATCGCCGTGACCGTTCAGGAGGGTACAGACCGTCCCTATTATCTGGGCAGTAAGGGATTAAAGCCCAGCGGCGTGTATGTCCGCAATGGTACATCTACAGATCCTGCCTCTGATACCGCCATTCGAAAAATGATTAAAGAAACCGATGGCGACAGTTTTGAAACCATGCGCTCTTTGGAGCAGAATTTGTCATTTCAGGCAGCTGAAGCACAGTTTGCCAAGAGGAAGGTTCCCTATGATGCTGCTAAGATGCAGACTTTGGGAATGGTTTCCTCGGACGACATTTACTCCAATGTAGCGTTGCTTCTGTCCGAACAATGTCCGAGTACCATCAAGGCTGCAACCTTTGCCGGTGTTGATCAGAGCGTATTCCAAGATAGACGTGAGTTTACCGGTTCGTTGTTTCAGCAGATGGAGGATTTGTATGCCTATCTCGATCTGCACAATCAAACCAAGGCCACATTTGAGGGACTATACCGAACTGATACCAAAGATTATCCAGAGGACGCGCTGAGAGAAACATTGATGAATTCTCTGGTGCATAGAGATTATTCTTTTAGTGCCAGCACCCTTGTCAGTATCTATGATGATCGAATCGAATTTGTATCCGTGGGCGGTCTGCCTGCCGGAATCACTTTGGATGACATTATGCTAGGACTTTCCGTTTGCAGAAATCCGAAATTAGCAGCTATCTTCTATCACTTACAGCTGATTGAAGCTTACGGAACCGGTATGCCCAAAATCATGAAAGCATACGCAGGCACAGGGGTAGAACCTAAAATTGAAGTGACAAACAACGCTTTCAAAATTACACTCCCCAATAGAAATGCCGTTAAGGCAACTGATAGCGTGCCTAATGAACGTAAATCCAATGAAGAAAAGATTCTGGACTTGATTGCCCAAAACGGCTATGTAGTGCGTAGCGATGTGGATCAACTGTTGGATGTCAGCCAAACAACGGCCAGCCGTATTCTAAAACGCATGGTTACAGACGGCTTGATCTATCAGGACGGAAGCGGCAGAAAAACAAAATACAGAAAAGGTTAATCGTTTGCAACAACTGGCTTAAACCCAGGGGTCAGACCCCGGGCAAAACCCATCCAAAGGTTTGTCCTCTTATAGAAAAAGTTCATTTGATTTCTGAACGGAACAGGCTTTCTTGATAGCCGATGCCACAACTGAAACCGTTACCTTGTTAAGGCTGCGTGCATGAACAGGGCAGATTGAGACACATCTCATACAGGAAATGCACTTGGATTTATCGGTGACCTTGCTATTATCCTTGGAAATCGCCTGAGCAGGACATTTTTCCGCGCACAGACCGCAATTTGTGCAATGAGAATCAGCAGAGGGAACAAATCCGCTGCTGGATTTTTTGTAAGGACGCTTGCCAGGAATGGCGGGAACTGCCAGGGAGGCGGATAGTGCTTTTTCAAAAATTTTGGTACCGAATGCAGAGAGTTGTTTGCAGTCTTCTGCATTGGGACGACCTGCAGCATATTCGTGAATAATTGAATGTTCTGCAACGGCAGAAATGGCGGCAATCACCTGAAAGCCAGCGGCATTTGCAGTATCCTCCATTTGAACAAGTGTACTCCCATAGGCGCGATTCCCATATACTGCCACAAGAACGCACTTCGCGCGATTTCCATTGATCTGAGCAAAACGATCAATTGCCAGCTGTGGGGCTACATCACCAAAAGACGGCATGGCGACAAGCGCCAGTGAATCGGATTCAATGAAGAACGATGCGAAATCTGTGGAGGTAGATGAAAGATCAATCGTTTGGACTTCCGGCCAGTTCTGAGTGATTGCAGCGGCGACTTTTTCGGTTCCGCCAGTGGGACTGAAAAGAATCTGATAGCACTTCATTATAAACACTCCTTTGATGTAAAAAATAGAATTACAGTATTAATGTCAGTATAGCAGTCGTGAGGTGTCGTGTCAATATTTACAGCAGGAGGGTACTATGTTAATATGAAAGTGGAGGGCAAAGATTATGCATGTCAGTAACAAATGTTCGATTGCGATTCACTGTTTGATCTTTATCCATGAATATGGAGCAGAGAATAAAGTGACGAGCGAATTGCTGTCGCTTTCTACCGGCTGCAATCCGGTGACAATCAGGGGTATTCTCAGTGCGCTGAAAAAAAGCGGTGTTCTGTATGTGAAGTCCGGTACTGGCGGTGCGACTCTTGTAGCAGAACCCGAAGATATAACACTTTATCGGATTTGTACAGCAGTGGAACCGGATGCCATTGACAAAATGATCGGTATTCATTCGTCACCATCACCGTTTTGCCCTGTGGGCAGGAAGATTCAGTCAGTGCTGGATGATACCTACGAAGAGTTGAAAAAAGATGTGATTGCCAGCATGAAATCCATTACACTGGATAAGATTCTTGCCGATTATCACGATAAACAGCAGAAGAGTCAATGAAATATTTTTTGAAGCCGGGATGGGAAGCGACAGTCCAAGCCCGGGGGCAGACCTCGGGCAAACTTAGGAAGCGATGAAGATGCTGGTGGAGAAATAAATAGAATAAGGATGAGCAGATAGACCGGTGGGGTAGTGCCTTGTCGGTTTATTTTTTATGGAAGAATCCATGAAATTGTGATAGAATATATCTTGGGTTTTGTATACTTTTGACATATGCTCTCATGCTATTTATATGAAGTCCGTTTTTATGGACACAATACTCAATCGGGACAGACTCCGGTCAAACTCTTGTAGACGTGATGGTATGCCACCTTCTGTTTTACATTTTCCGTAGATATCAAGAAAAAGGAAAAATTCCTGAAGTAATAAGCTACAATGTATAAGTAAAGCGGTCTCTGGAATGATCTGTATATTGTCAGTAGTTTACAGAAAGAAAAAGATCCCAGAGCATGCTCCGTGGAAATTTGTGTCCTCTGAGCCTCTGGTCAAACCAACGGAAGGATTTGAATCAGGGGTTAGTTCCGGTTAAATACATTATGGAAATAGTCCCGAATAAATAATGCTGTGACTATTATGGGACAGCAACTGTGATATCATTTGTATTAAGGAAGTTAGGGAGATTGGGTATGGAACTAATTAACAATACAACTAAAACATTGCGAGATGATTTAGCAGTCGAAATAAAAGAAGGTAGTCGGCTTTCTGTTGCAGCCGCCTGCTTCTCTATTTATGCTTTTCAGGAATTAAAAAAGGAACTTCAAGGGATTGAGGAATTGAGATTTATTTTCACATCTCCGACTTTTACAACCGAAAAAGCGAAAAAGGAAAAACGAGAGTTTTATATTCCCAGATTAAGCCGAGAACGCAGTTTGTACGGAACAGAGTTTGAGGTAAAACTAAGAAATGAACTTACACAGAAAGCGATTGCAAAAGAGTGTGCCGAATGGATTCGAAAAAAAGTTACTTTCAAATCGAATGTAACCAATGAGAATATGATGGGCTTCATCAATTTGGATGAAAAGAACTATATGCCAATTACTGGCTTTACCACAGTTGATCTTGGATGCGAGCGTGGTAATAACGCTTACAACATGGTTCAAAAAACAGAAGCACCATTTTCGACTGCATACATAGATTTGTTTGATAATCTTTGGAAGGACAATTCAAAATTACAAGAAGTCACTGATGAAGTTATTGACAATATTACAGCTGCCTATAATGAAAATTCTCCGGATTTCATTTATTTTGTGACACTTTATAATATCTTCAACGAGTTTTTAGAAGATGTATCCGAAGATCATTTGCCTAATGAGGCTACTGGATTTAAGGAAAGCAAGATATGGTCTATGCTTTATAACTTCCAGAAAGATGCTGTGCTTGCTATCATCAGCAAATTGGAAAAATTCAATGGCTGTATCTTGGCGGATAGTGTTGGTCTTGGTAAAACCTTTACCGCTTTGGCAGTTATTAAATACTACGAAAACAGAAATAAATCTGTACTCGTTCTTTGCCCGAAGAAGCTGACAAATAACTGGAATACCTATAAGGATAACTATGTGAACAACCCGATTGCATCGGATCGTTTGCGTTACGATGTCCTCTATCATACAGATTTGAACCGTACCCACGGCAAATCCAATGGTCTGGATTTGGATAGATTGAACTGGAGCAATTACGATCTGGTTGTAATAGACGAATCTCATAACTTCCGTAATGGTGGAAAGCTATCCGGTGAAGATAACGAAAAGGAAAATCGCTATCTGAAGCTTTTGAATAAAGTTATCCGCAAGGGTGTGAAAACCAAGGTTTTGATGTTGTCTGCAACGCCGGTTAATAATCGTTTCAACGATCTGAAGAATCAGCTTGCTCTTGCGTATGAAGGCAATACAGACTTGATTGATGATAAACTGAACACAACAAAAAGTATTGATGAAATTTTTAAGAATGCCCAGAGAGCATTCAATACTTGGAGTAAATGGGACCTCGCAGATCGAACAACGGAGAATCTTTTGCGGATGCTGGATTTTGACTTCTTTGAGGTTTTGGATTCTGTAACCATTGCACGTTCCAGAAAGCATATTCAGAAATATTATGATACTTCTGATATCGGAACTTTCCCCACCAGATTGAAGCCAATATCCTTAAGACCGCCGCTCACCAGCTTGAAGAAAGCAATCAATTATAATGAAATCTATGAACAGCTAACACAGCTGACTTTATCCATTTATACGCCTACTCATTTTATTCTTCCAAGTAAAATGGAGAAGTATGCTGAAATGTATGAAGATAACAAGGTCAATGTCGGTTTTACGCAGGCAAACCGTGAGCAAGGTATCCGTCGCTTGACCGCAATCAACCTGATGAAGCGAATGGAAAGTTCCGTTCATTCCTTTAACCTTACACTGAAACGAATCTACAGTCTGATAGATTCAACTATTCAGAGTATTGATACTTATGACAAAACTTCCTCAGTGAAGCTTGAACTGACGGATATCTCGAATATTGACGAATTTGACAGCGAAGATCAAAACGGTGATGAGCTGTTTACCTTTGGAAAAAAAGTTAAAATTGAAATTGGAGATATGGATTATAAATCCTGGAGAGACAGTCTTGTGAAAGATCGTGATACTCTTGGACTTCTGACACTGATGGTCGGAGATATTACGCCGGAGTATGATTCCAAACTTCAGGAGCTGTTTCGAGTTATCAAAAATAAGCTGGAGAACCCCATCAACCAGGATAATAAGAAAATCATTATTTTTACTGCCTTTGCTGATACGGCTGAGTATTTGTTCGATAACGTAAGCAAATTTGTAAAGGAGAATTTTGGACTCAATACAGCAATGGTATCTGGTTCTGTAGAGGGACGCACCACCGTTCCGAATCTGAAAAGCGATTTGAATACGGTATTGACTTGTTTCTCTCCGATATCTAAGGACAAGCACCTGCTTATGCCGAATGATAAAACAGAGATTGATTTTCTGATTGCTACCGACTGTATTTCAGAAGGTCAAAACTTGCAGGACTGCGATTATTTGATTAACTATGACATTCACTGGAACCCGGTTCGTATTATTCAGCGCTTTGGTCGTATCGACCGTATTGGCAGTAAGAACGCTTTTATTCAGCTTGTGAACTTCTGGCCGGATGTGACTCTTGATGAGTACATCGACCTGAAGGCAAAAGTCGAGACCCGTATGAAAATCGTTGATATGACAGCAACGGGTGACGATAACCTTTTGAGTGATGAGGAAAAAACAGATCTTGAATACCGCAAAGCACAGCTGAAGCGTTTGCAGGAAGAAGTGGTAGATATTGAAGATATGTCCACCGGTATTTCTATTATGGATCTGGGTCTGAATGAATTCCGCATGGATTTACTGGAATATATTAAGAACCACCCGGATATTGATAAAGCTCCGTTTGGACTTCACTCGGTAGCCGCTGCTTCGGAAGAGACACCGGCAGGCGTTATCTATGTTCTGAAGAATCGTTCCAACAGTGTGAATATTGATAATCAGAACCGCCTGCATCCGTTCTATATGGTTTACATCAGCAACGATGGCGAAGTGATTTGTGACCATCTTTCTCCAAAGCAGATGTTGGATAAGATGCGCTTCCTTTGCAAAGGGAAAACAGAGCCTATTCCTGAATTGTACCGTCAGTTCAATAAGGAAACTCGTGATGGACGAAATATGTCTGAGTTCTCTAAGCTGCTGGGCGATGCTATTGCATCTATCATTGAGGTTAAGGAAGAAAGTGATATTGATAGCTTCTTAGGCGGCGGTCAGATGAGCTTTCTTACGAATGAGATCAAGGGATTGGACGACTTTGAATTGATATGCTTCCTGGTTGTCCGATGACATAGAAAGTGAGGTGGAATCATGCTTGGCTTGCCAAAAGCTACCGAATTAAGCAAGCAGCTTCCGAAGAATGCAATCTATGCAAAGTTCCAGATGAACACCGCAGAGAAAGCAAAAATTGATGCCGATATTTCAAGAATCACCATTGTCAATGAAGTATCCGCTGAAAAAGTTCATATTGCTGCTGGTAATCAGGTCAAATCTTTTTTCGTCCTTCTGGTCGCTTTGAAAAAGAAGGATTTCGATGATAAGACGATCATCACAATATCAAAGCTGATCCCCCAGAATATGCTGTTGATACTGGAATGCGGGGATGAAGCAAAGCTGGCTACCTACCATTCCAAACTGATGCAGACAGAATGGAAACGGAAAGAAGCTCTTTCTGTTGAGTTAAAGGGGCTGAATCTGGATTCCGTCTGGGAGAATATCATCATGCAGATTGGTGGTATCACGATAGATCAAGGAAATACCCTGGATGAGCAGATTGCTGCCGATGAGTACAGACAGAAAATCGAAAAAGAGATTGCCAAGCTGGAAAAGCAGGCTCGTGCTGAAAAACAGCCAAAGAAGAAGTTCGAGCTTGCGCAAAGAGTTAGGGCGTTGAAAAAACTGATTAAAGAGTTAAATGGTTCAGAGGAGTAATATCTATGAGAGCATATAAAAGAATGGCAAAATTCTCAATCTTGATTGCGATAATTTCATTATTGATAGCAATTCTTTTGAACTTTTGTTTTGCCATTGACAAAACGGGATTTTGGATAAATGTTTGTCTTGGGTTGTTCGGAAGTGCCACATTAACTATTCTAACTTCTGTTGTGTCGTACTTTCATGAGAAACGGCAAACATTAGAAAACTTTGTCTACCACACGAGACAAATCCTTTCATATCTGAATAAATACCAAGAGAGTATGTCATTGGAACAGAAATTAAAGTTTTATCTTGATTATCACGATTTGGATAAATCTGCGTGGGATATGGATATTGGCAATATGGATTTTTTCTCTGAAAATAAGACTCATGACTTTCAGTATATATATACCGCTATATATAAGCCAATACTTGATTTTAACAGAGCTGTCGAAAATCATGTATGGCACTTTCGTTGGTATCTTGATGGAACAGGAAAAAATGATACAGTAATGGAAAAATTCCTCTTGGAATTGCAAGAATACCTATTAGAAAAAAACGAACAAGATATTCCAACCGAATACGACGAAAACGGAAATATAGTATCGACTTGTCATCACTCGACGGTAAAACCGAAGCTTGTCCTTAATATTCGGAAAGAACTGAATGGGCGATATTACGAGATTATGTATGGCAAGAAAATTACAAAGCGAGAAATGAACTCACAGGAGGCTCAAAACAATGGATAAATTGAAAATGCACACGCCCAACAAGGCGGATGAAAATTTCAAGAAGCTGGCGGCGATGTTCCCCAACGCCGTGACGGAAACAATCAACGAAAACGGCGAGGTTGTTCGTGCCATTGACAAGGATGTGCTGATGCAGGAAATTTCTTGCACAGTAGTAGATGGCAAAGAGGAACGCTACCAGTTTACTTGGCCGGACAAGAAGAAGTCTGTTCTGCTTGCCAATGCACCAATCAATAAGACTCTGCGTCCCTGCCGTGAGGAAAGCGTGGACTTTGATACCACCGAAAACCTTTATATTGAGGGCGATAACCTGGAGGTGTTGAAGCTGTTGCAGGAAACTTATCTTGGAAAAATCAAGATGATTTATATTGATCCTCCGTACAATACAGGAAATGATTTTGTGTATGAAGATGATTTTGCCCAAAGCGCAGAGGAATACCTTGCCAACAGCGGGCAGTTCGATGAGGACGGCAGCCGCATGGTGCAGAACACCGAATCCAACGGTCGTTTCCATACGGATTGGCTTAATATGATTTACTCAAGGTTAAGACTTGCTAAAGACCTTTTAGCTACTAATGGTGTCATTTTCGTGAGTCTTGATGACAATGAGTCCGCAAATTTGAAAAAGATATGCGATGAGGTTTTTGGTGCTGTCAATTTTATTGGACAAATTACCGTAGTCGGTAACCCAAGAGGTAGAGATTATGGTGGCGTTGCAAGAATGCACGACTATTTATTTGTTTATAAAAAATCTCCGGAAGCCGTTATCAATCTTATCGAAGATTCGGAAAATAACTTTAAGATGTTTGACAGTCTTGGTGGATTCGAGTTGAGAGAGCTGCGTAATAGAAATATAAAGTTTAATAAAGAAAATCGTCCAAACCTTTACTACCCTTTCTATATCAATCCGACAACAGAGGATGAACATGGGTTGCACGAGATTTCATTGGAGCCGAAGGACGGATGGATTGAGCTTTATCCTCTTGAGTCTCAAGGTGTTAATACTGTTTGGAGATGGGGCAAACAAAAATCACAAGAGAATCTTAATGTAAATATCAAGGCAAAGCCAATGCGTAACGGTAGTTATATGATTGTTGAAAAATATCGAGAAGGTCGTATGATGGCTCGTTCGGTATGGTGGGATAAAGACACAAACACAGAAAAAGGGACTCTTTTGGTAAAAGAGCTGATGGAAGGAAAAGTGTTCGACTATCCCAAACCGGTTGAAATGCTAATGAAGACTATTGAAATGGGAACGGATTCCGATGAAGGTGCGTATGTTTTAGACTTTTTCTCCGGTTCTGGAACAACCGCTCATGCTGTTATGCAGTTGAACGCAAAAGACGGAGGTAATAGAAATTTTATTATGGTTCAACTTCCCGAAGAAACAGACGAAAAGAGTGAAGCCTACAAAGCAGGTTACAAGACCATCTGCGAAATCGGCAAGGAGCGTATCCGTCGTGCCGGTAAGAAAATCAAGGAAGAAGCGGGTCTTACCGCACAGGGGCTTGATATTGGCTTTCGTGTTTTGAAATGTGACACCTCTAACATGAAGGATGTTTACTACAGCCCTACTGACTTTGATATGAACCTTCTGGATATGATGGCAGACAATATCAAAGAAGATAGAACCTCGGAGGATTTGCTGTTCCAGGTGATGCTGGATTTGGGCGTTACTCTTTCCAGCAAAATTGAGCAGAAAACAATTGCAGGAAAGAAAGTGTTCTATGTTGAGGGAAATTATTTAATAGCCTATTTTGATGATGATGTAACCGAAGAAGTAATTACAGAAATTGCAAAACAGGAACCGTATTATTTTGTAATGCGTGATAGTTCTATGGCAAACGATAGTGTCGCTACGAACTTCGAGCAGATATTTGCAACCTACAGTCCTGGCACAGTAAGGAAGGTGTTGTAATGGAAACCCTAACGAAAATAGAAATAGGTACATTTCTAAAGCTCTTTAATCGTGGCGGTTATGTGTTGGATTTTTCCACTAACGATTTTGACATTTTTACAATGGATAGCATTGGTGTTGCCTTATGTGAAAAATATAAAATGTCTAAAGGAAAATCGCTGACAGCCTATATCAATGATGTTTCTGACAATGACGCCGCAAAGCTATTAAAAGACTTGCTTGAATATTATGAGGAACATTATGAGTGGGAATATAATGAAAATGTAGATGAGGGTTTGGGATATTTCCATCAATATAATGCTGAAAATGCTCGTTTATACAAGAAATGCAGAACTTATATGGATAGGGTATTAAACATTGCAACACCACTTGCAGCCAACGCATCGGAATTAGCAGAAAAGTTTTCGAGTGAATATCTTGCAAAACAAATTCAGCTTATGCTAAAAATGCAAACAGAAAACCCTACAGACGCTATTGGAAAGGCAAAAGAGCTAATTGAAAGCTGTTGCAAGACCATTTTAGACAACGAGAAAATAGCGTGGGATAAAAACTGGGACATGGGAAAACTGACGGGAGAGACATTGAATCTTTTGCGTTTGACACCGAAATCAATTCCTGATGATGATCCTGTTTCAGAGAATATTAAAGCCGTTCTTGGTAACTTAAGAGGTATAACTACAAAACTTGCAGAAATCCGAAATCCGTATGGTAGCGGGCATGGAAAGAGCGCTTCTTTTACTGGTTTAGATGTAAGACACGCAAAGCTTGCGGTTGGTTGTAGCATCACTTTCGTTACTTTTCTGTGGGATACATATGAGGAGGGGCGATAACATTGAAATTCAATTTTAAGATACAACAATATCAAACAGATGCCGTAGATGCTGTTGCGAAAGTTTTCCAGGGTCAGGGATACCATGATAGAATCAGCTATATCCGAGATGTTGGTAAAAAGCGGGAAAATCAGCAGATGCGGTTGAATGTTGATATGGATCAACAATATTCCCTTGATATGGGAGAAGCACATCAGCTCAACATCTACGATATGGACGATGATACCGGCTACAAGAACGAATTGATTGAACTGTCCGATGAACAGCTTTTAATCAATATCCAGAAGCTCCAGAGCCAGAATAACATCAAGCAGTCCAAAGCGCTGGTAAAGGATTTAGGCAGATGCAGCCTCGATATCGAAATGGAGACCGGTACTGGTAAGACCTATGTGTATATCAAGACAATGTTTGAGCTGAACAAGAAATATGGTTGGAGCAAATTTATTGTCGTTGTGCCTTCGATTGCGATTCGTGAGGGCGTGAAAAAATCCTTTGAGATTACGGCTGATCACTTTATGGAGTATTACGGCAAGAAAGCCCGTTTCTTTGTCTACAATAGCTCTAATCTGAATCAGTTGGATAATTTTTCGTCCAGTTCCGGTATCAATGTGATGATTATCAATACACAGGCATTTGCTTCTTCTCTGAAAGAGGATGGAAAAAGCAAAGAAGCCCGTATCATTTACTCTAAGCGTGATGAATTTGGTTCTCGCCGTCCGATTGATGTTATCAAAGCAAATAGACCAATCATTATCCTGGATGAGCCGCAGAAAATGGGAGGAGCTGTTACCCAGAAGGCGCTCAAGAATTTCAACCCGCTGTTTACCTTGAACTACTCAGCAACCCATGCTGTACAGCACAATACCGTCTATGTGCTGGATGCGCTGGATGCTTTTAATAAGCGGTTGGTTAAAAAGATTGAGGTTAAGGGCTTTGAAGTAAAGAATTCCCGTGGAACTGACAGCTATATGTTCTTAGAACAGATTGTTCTTTCTTCTAAGAAACCTCCGATGGCTCGTATCGAGCTGGAAATCGGATATAAGAAGTCCATTAACCGTGAGACCCGTGTTCTTGGTGTTGGTGATGATCTTTACTATGTTTCTCAGGAAATGGAGCAGTACAAGGGATATACGATTTCTGATATTGATCCGTTCCGTGGAACTGTGACCTTTACCAATGGAGAGGTCATTCAAACAGGTGAGGTTTCTGGTGATGTATCCGAGTCGGATATGCGAAGAATCCAAATTCGTGAAACCATTCTTTCGCATTTTGAGAAAGAAGAAAAGCTGTTCAACATGGGAATCAAGTCCCTTTCCTTGTTCTTTATTGATGAGGTTGCCAAGTATCGTCAATACGATGCTGATGGAAATGAAGTCCTCGGAGAATATGGACAAATGTTTGAGCAGGAATATCTGAATGTGCTAAATGAGTATATTACTGTTTTCGATACCCCGTACCAGAAATACCTAAAATCCACTTGCAGCGATGTTTCTGCCGTACACAAAGGATATTTCAGTATTGATAAAAAGACCGGTCACAGTATTGATAGTCAGTTGAAGCGTGGCAGTGAGTTCTCTGATGATATTTCGGCTTATGATTTGATTTTGAAGAATAAAGAGCGTCTGCTTTCCTTTGAAGAACCGACTCGCTTTATCTTCTCCCATTCTGCGCTTCGTGAAGGTTGGGATAATCCGAATGTTTTTCAGATTTGTACGCTGAAGCATTCTGACAGTCAGACAGCAAAACGCCAGGAAGTTGGGCGTGGACTACGGCTTTGCGTAAATCAGCACGGCAATCGTATGGATGTGGAAAGCTGCGGAGACAGTGTTCACGATATCAATATGCTGACGGTTATCGCAAGCGAAAGCTATAAAGGTTTTGTCGCTGATCTTCAGAGCGATATTAAAACGGTTCTTTATGACAGACCTACCACAGCTACCAGCGAATACTTTACCGGCAAATATGTTAAGGTGGATGGAACACCTACCCTTATTGACAAAAACACAGCAGATACGATTGAATTCTATCTGATCAGTAATGGCTATGTTGATATGAAGCGCAAGGTTACAGATAAATACCGCACTGATGTAAAGATGGGAACCGTTGCTCCGTTGCCGGAAGAAATCAAGCCAATGACAGAGGGTATTCATGCCTTGATTCAGTCTGTTTATGATGATAGCGTTCTTAAAGATATGTTTACCGACGGTCACGAGACAAAGGTGAAAGATAATCCTCTAAACGATAACTTTGCCAAGGATGAGTTCCAGGCACTCTGGAAGCAGATCAATCACAAATATGCTTATACCGTTGAATTTGACAGTGAAGAACTGATCCGTAAGTCCGTTGTCCACATTAACGAGAAGCTGTTTGTTTCAGAACTACAGTATACGACAACGATTGGTCAGCAGAAAGCTGAAATGAATGAGCATGAAGTTGGTCGTGGAGCATCATTTACTGGCGAAAAAACAAGAACTCAGACTTTGAACCATGCACAGACGAGTCAAATTAAGTATGATCTTATTGGAAAGATTGCAGAAGGCACCGATCTTACCCGTAAAACAGTAGCTGCTATTTTGAAAGGACTACGGGTAGATAAGCTCTATATGTTTAAGAATAATCCGGAAGAGTTTATATCCAAAGTCATTAAGCTGATTAAAGAGCAGAAAGCAACAATGATCGTAGAGCATATCACATATAACCAGATTGAAGGCGAATATGACAGCACCATTTTCACAGCTGAAAAGAGTTCTCGACCTTTTGATAAAGCTTTCCGAGCGAAAAGGGCAATTCAAGATTATGTCTTTACGGATGGCTCAGCTGAAGAAAGCGTAGAACGTCGTTTTGTAGAGGATTTGGATTCTGCCTATGAGGTTTGCGTCTATGCGAAACTCCCGAAGGGATTTCATATACCTACCCCGGTAGGTAACTACTCTCCTGACTGGGCAATTGCATTTAAAGAGAACACGGTAAAACATATTTTCTTTGTTGCAGAGACTAAAGGTACTATGGATAGCCTAAATCTTAAACCGATTGAGCAGGCAAAGATTTCTTGTGCGAAAAAGCTATTTAATGAAATGTCTACCAGCAATGTGAAATATCATGATGTAGACAGCTACCAGAATCTACTAAACGTGATGAAATCTTTGTAAAGAAATAATTATGGAACGAAAAGAACTATTTGAATGGACAAAAGAAATCTATGGCGCAGAACCGGATTACCTGTAGAATGCCTGGAATTGCGTTTTGTGCCATAAGAACAATAAAAAGCGCCTATCACACAGGGGACAGACCCTGGTCACTTTTAGATGTAAAAGAAGTAATCCAGAGGTCTGACCCCAATATGCCCAGTGGGAAGTGCAGACTGGGCTGAGATTCAGAGAGGATGTTACCAAAATGGATATGGATACAAAGGCGATTGTAGAACGAATTCAAGATATAAGTGAGTTGTCATATAATTACTATAAACCGCTCGTGGATAGCATTATTGTAGAAAAGGCATCTGAAAAGGAAGTGGAACATTTGTTGGATTACATGCTTGATGTATGCCATGATGATAGAATGCTGAATCTGTTCAAGAAGGTTTGCAGACGATATTATGCTCTTTATCCGGAAATGATTGCATCTGAGATACTGGTCTATAAGGAATGGTATGAGGAATGAATGATTCTATCTTAAATCAAAGGATGAGGATGATTGCTGCTAGGTCATGGGTCAGATTCAGTGTCTGATTGAGTTGCGAAAGTAGGTTGGACAAGTATACGAAGGGGAGAGTATCATGACCAAGAAGAAAGCCTCTATGTCACAGGTACTGGCAGATATAAAACCTTACATAACGAAAAAGTTTATGGCGGCACCCTGTATTAAGGAGCAAGATATTCAGGCTATCTGTCAAATCCTCCTGCCAAGATTCGAGAATGTGCAGCTCATACAGGGACTGACCAACAACAAGCCGGATTTCAGAATTCAGGTAAAAGGTTTGTTCGGGACAGAAGAAAAACGGTTCGAAGTGGTTTGTGGTAATAAGAAAAGTCCAGCAACCAAGAAGAAATCTGACCTGGGCTGGATTGACCGGCTGGAAGAGATAGATGCTGCGTTGGATGATTTCTGATATCGATGCAGTGTAGAGAGGCATCTGAGGCAAAACTTTGTGCAACAGGTTGTTGCACAAAGCCACACATAAACAACGGAAAAGCGATGAAATGACACGACAAGAATTATTTACATGGGTACGCCAGCAGTACGGCACGGAGCCGGAATACCCCTGGCATGACAGGAATGCTGTGCTGCGGCACAACGACAATAATAAATGGTATGGTGTGGTTCTGGAAGTATCTGCTGATAAGTTGGGACTGCCGGAAGCAGGCATCGTTGATGTCCTCAATGTGAAAAGTGATCCGCTGTTAATTGGCTCTCTTCGCGGGCAGGATGGCTATTTTCCGGCCTATCACATGAATAAGGAGAAGTGGCTCAGTATTCAAGTATTCAGCCTGGTAAATTGGAACTGGATGATGCCATCAAAGACCTGCTTTCTTTAAGCTATGAGCTGACAGCACCGAAAAAGCGCAGCAAAAAATCATCAGCAAAAAATCCGGGAGATTCCGCAAATGGCAAAGAAAAAGAATTTGACGAAGGCTGAGCAAAAGAAAGCGCGCCTTCGACAGCGGAGAATGGAGCGGGAAGCGAAAGAACGGGAAC
>ENA-OPCO01001357-OPCO01001357.1-human-gut-metagenome-genome-assembly--contig:-NODE-1357-length-15680-cov-2.803200_pt1 | contig 15680 bp, 12 predicted proteins | sample MGYA00241562_ERZ501475 | MGnify/ENA primary metagenome ERZ501475 (study PRJEB25962, sample SAMEA2042627) | human gut metagenome | biome: human gut; feature: human-associated habitat; material: faeces... | reverse complement strand
CATTCTGCGCTGAAAAATGCGGAACCGGATAAAGAAAAGCAGGAATGCTGGCAGGTATATTCTATCGTTACGGATATGTATCAGCCCAACCCGAAACGTTTGCGAGACTGGCTTTCAATTCCGAAAAGCAACGGTTACGAATCGTTGCATATCACTGTGATGGGGCCGGAAGGCAGATGGGTGGAAGTACAGATTCGTACCCGGCGAATGGATGAGATCGCAGAACGGGGACTCGCCGCACACTGGAGATACAAAGGCATCAAAGGTGAAACAGGACTGGACGAATGGCTGACTTCAGTACGCGAAGCTCTTGAAAATGCAGATAACGACTCTTTGAAAGTGATGGACCAGTTTAAAATGGACCTTTACGAAGATGAAGTATTCGTATTCACACCGAAAGGAGACTTGTTCAAGCTTGCCAAAGGGGCTACCGTACTCGATTTCGCTTTCCATATTCATAGTAAACTGGGATGCAAGTGTATCGGAGCAAAAGTAAACGGCAAGAACGTACAGTTAAAGCAGAAACTGAACAGCGGTGATCAGGTGGAAATCATGACGTCGAATACCCAGACTCCGAAGCAGGACTGGTTGAACATCGTGACGACTTCCAAAGCCCGCACCAAGATACGTCAGGCACTTAAGGAGATGGTAGCACGCCAGCACGATTTCGCCAAAGAGACATTGGAACGGAAGTTCAAAAACCGGAAGATGGAATATGACGAAGCTACGATGATGCGTCTTATCAAGCGTCTGGGCTTCAAAAATGTGACAGAGTTTTATCAGAAGATTGCAGATGAGACACTGGATGTCAACGATATTCTGGATAAATACCTCGAACAGCAGAGACGGGACAATGACACGCATGATGAGATCGTTTATCGCAGTGCCGAAGGATATAATTTGCAGACAACACAAGAAGAGGTCACCTCCAAAGAGGATGTGCTTGTCATCGATCAGAATCTGAAAGGACTGGAATTTAAACTTGCCAAATGCTGCAATCCGATTTACGGAGATGATGTATTCGGATTTGTGACAGTAAGCGGAGGTATCAAAATTCATCGGGCGGACTGTCCGAATGCCAATCAGATGCGCGAACGGTTCGGATACCGGATTGTAAAAGCACGTTGGGCAGGAAAATCAGTCGGCACACAGTATCCTATCACACTGCGTGTGGTAGGTCACGATGATATTGGGATTGTTACCAATATTACTTCTATCATTTCTAAAGAGAATGGAATCAGTCTGCGATCCATCGGAATCGATTCCAACGACGGATTATTCTCCGGAACACTAACGGTAATGGTAGGTGATACCGGACGACTGGAAGCACTCATCAAGAAGTTGAGGACAGTGAAAGGAGTAAAACAGGTAAGCAGAAACTAAAAAAATGAAGAATGAGGAATGAAGAATGGGCTGCGCTATTATGCTGCAAAGTAATTCTTCATTCTTCATTTAAATCATCTTACTTTCTTGTTCTTATAATAAGGATAAGTAACCAGTATAAAGAAAATCAAAGCGATCACAGCTACTACTTGTCCGGTATAAAGCATCTTATCTGCTTCCAGATCGAAATAGCACGCAACGGCTATTCCGGATGAGAATCCGACTTCGCTGGCCAACAGATGAGTGGTATTTGCCGTACCTCGCTGACAATGATGGGACAGCTTCACAAACATGACCAGAAACTCCGGCATCACCAGTCCCAAACCTAATCCAAGAAGGATGGAAGGAACACCTACCGGAAAACCGGAAGCCAACAGAGTGATAGCTACAATCTCCAGTATCATTCCTACAAGCACCAGCCGCCATGTCTTATCCTTCAGAACAAACAGACGTGCCAGCAACAAGGAGGCAAGGTATCCGACTCCTGTACCGACAAAGAATGGGATGGGTATTCCTCTATTCCCCAGTACGAAATCGTTGAGGAAAGGATGTACGAGCGGAATCAACAATCCCGGTACGAAAGTAATCAGAATCATGTTGATAGCAGGTACCCATCCCCGCAACAGCAGGAAGCGGTCGAAGGAATAGAGCTTGGTAACGATCGGGGCACGGAAAGGCACATATACTCCGGCTACCATCAAAACACCTGCTATTCCGGTGATCACCGACACGGACAGCAGGTTTTTAAATGAATAGCTCTGATAGAGCCAGACACCCAGAACAACACCGATAATCATCCCCAGACGTGCCATCCAGGAAAAGCTGACATTTCCGGCACTGCGAAGTGTAGCGTTCGTTATATCAATGGCAAGTGTGATTCCTGCGGTGGTAGCAATTCCAAAAGCCAATCCTTGTACGGTGCTCAACAAGACAAGTTCCGTTACATTGGTCACAAAGGTATATCCTGCCGTTGCCGCTACCATCAGGGCAAAAGAGAACATACACATGTACTTACGCTTGTAGGCATCTACGAGATAAGCATGGAACGGACCGATAAGGAACATTCCCAATGTAAAAAAAAGAAAGATAACCCCTGTCTGTGCTACCGGTACCCCAAGACGGTCGGCCATCTCAACGGAAAGCACCGGAAACAGGATATACAAAGAGATAAACAACAGCAAATTAGCTACGCATATCCGCATAAAATGAACTGTCCACAATTTAACTGCCATATATTGTTTTAATATTGTTCCTTCTCGTTGGGGAAGTCGCAATTCTTCACGTCGGACACATAACGGCTGATCGCATCAGTCATCACTGTGTAAAGGTCTGCATACCGACGTAAGAAGCGGGGACGGAATCCATTGTTCATTCCAAGCATATCCTGGATGACCAACACTTGTCCGTCTACATGACCACCGGCACCAATACCGATAATAGGTATCGTCAATTCCGAAGCTACCCGTTCAGCCAAAGTTGCCGGAATCTTTTCGAGCACGATGGCAAAGCAACCTGCCTCTTCGAGAAGATGAGCATCGCGAATCAGCTTTTCAGCCTCGCTCTCGTCTTTGGCACGCACTGTATAAGTACCATATTTATTAATAGACTGAGGCATCAACCCCAAATGGCCCATCACCGGAATACCTGCGCTGATAATGCGTTTCACCGTACCGATGATTTCTTCTCCACCTTCCAGTTTCAAAGCATCGGCATGACTTTCCTTCATTATGCGGATGGCAGAAGCAAGACCTTCCATTTCGTTTCCCTGATAAGATCCGAAAGGCATATCGACTACGACCATAGCACGTTTTACGCCACGTACGACTGATTTTGCGTGATAAATCATCTGATCAAGAGTAATAGGCAATGTAGTCACGTTACCTGCCATTACATTAGAAGCGGAGTCGCCCACCAGAATCACATCCATTCCCGCACCATCTACGATTTGTGCCATCGTGTAATCATAAGAAGTAAGCATAGATATTCTTTCGCCTCTCTGTTTCATTTCAACCAAGCGATGAGTAGTCACCTTTCTTGTGTCATCTGATATATAACCAGCCATGTCTTTTCAAATTTTAAATTAATAATTAAAAGATAAAGAGCTTCTGACAACGCGAACGTTATCAAAAATTGGGGCAAAGTTATAACATTTCTTCCATAAGTGAGAAAGAAAACGAAAAAGAATCACTCAAGATAAAGACTCCGACAAAAAACAAAAGGAATTTTGAACTGTTTTTTCTCTATATGAATCAGGGGATTCATGATTCAAACCAAATAAAAAAGAGAATTGAAAATGAAAAAGGCATAAGCTGATGAGATAAGGCAGAGGTGCACGCAGATAGCATAAAGCATTACGTGCACTGCTGTATACTGATTTTCATCATTTGCGATGTATGGTCAGTAACCGTTCGAAGGTCATTTCCGAAAAGTCATCTATAATATAGTGTGCTTTTCCGGTAATGGCCTCTCTTGTATTGGTAGTGGCAAGACCGATAACGGTAGCACCGGAAGTCATTCCGGCTTGCAGACCGTGGAAGGAGTCTTCGAACACATAAGAGTTTTCAGGAGTAGCACCGAATATTTCCATACCGAGAAGGAAACAGTCGGGAGCCGGTTTGGAGCGGGCAAACATTTCTCCGGTCAGGATACGGTCTACCATTCCTTTAAATTCGGGATGGGCATTGTAAACGTTTTGCATCTTCTCTTCGTTGGAACTGGTGACTACAGCTATCTTCACCCCGTGATTCCGAAGATTGGCGATAAAGGCTTCCACACCGGAAATGTATTCATAAGACATGCTTTTCTCGAAGACATTGAGCCCGGCTGTAATCTCTTGCTGAGCCTCCGGCTGATCCGAGAAGTATTTGTCGTAAATCTGGGTCAGCGTCTGTCCCTTGATACGGCGTCCGAAGTCTTGTTCATTCAGATATTTACGCCCTTGTTCATCCCAGAAAACAGTGTACTGCGTTTCCGTATCCATGATGACACCATCGAAATCAAACAGTGCCGCAATTGTCTTTGTTGTATCCATACTTACTCTTTCTTTTTACCTAAAACGTTAAACCTTGTGTATTGAATTGTGCAAAGTTCCGAATAATCATCGAATCAGGCAAATAATTCGTACCTTTACCCCACTTAAAAAAACGTAACATTCGTTTTCATCCAACAATCCATACGAGCGCATGAGCAAAAACGATCCGCACATATTAGGAAAAGAAAGCATCGGTAAGCTACTGTTGCAATATTCCATTCCCGCCATCATTGGGATGACGATCACGTCTATTTATAATATTATCGACAGCATCTTCATCGGACACGGTGTGGGACCGATGGCTATTGCCGGATTAGCGGTCAGCTTTCCCCTGATGAATCTGGTAGTCGCTTTCTGTACGCTGGTATCTGCAGGCAGCTCTACCATTGCTTCTATCCGTCTGGGACAGAAGGATATGAAAGGAGCTACGGAAATCTTGTCGCACACACTGATGCTCTGCATCACGAATGCTTTTTTCTTCGGCATACTGTCTTTTATCTTTCTCGACAACATACTGATTTTCTTCGGAGCGAGTCCCGACACGCTCCCATACGCACGCAGCTTTATGCAAGTGATTCTGCCGGGAACTCCGATCACTTATACGATGATCGGTTTGAACAATGTGATGCGTGCTACCGGATATCCGAAGAAGGCGATGCTTACTTCGATGGTAACGGTAGTAGCCAATATCATCCTCGCTCCCATCTTTATATTTCATTTTGAATGGGGAATGCGAGGAGCCGCTACGGCAACGCTCATCTCACAGCTGATCGGTATGGTGTGGGTACTAAGCCACTTTTGCAAGAAGGAGAGCACGGTTCATTTTGAGGGAAAGATCTGGAAGGTAAAACGAAGAATTGTAGAAAGTATTTTCGCTATCGGCATGTCTCCCTTCCTGATGAATGTTTGCGCTTGTGCTATCGTTATCATAATCAATAACAGCTTACAGGAATATGGAGGCGACATGGCTATCGGTGCTTACGGCATTATCAATCGCCTGTTGACACTCTACGTAATGATTGTGTTGGGACTGACTATGGGAATGCAACCTATTGTAGGCTACAACTTCGGAGCACAGAAGATAGACCGGGTAAAACAGACACTACGATTGGGAATTATCTCCGGTGTAGTGATTACCAGCAGTGGTTTTGTGATCTGCGAATTTTTCCCTCATGCGGTATCGGCACTTTTCACAGATAGTGATGAATTGATAAATCTGGCAGTAGAAGGAATCCGTCTGGCAGTACTTATGTTCCCGTTTGTGGGAGCACAAATTGTGATTGGCAACTTCTTCCAGAGCATCGGCAAGGCAAAAATCAGTATTTTCCTTTCGCTGACACGACAGTTGCTTTATCTGTTGCCTTGCTTGTTACTCTTCCCGCAATGGTGGGGCTTGAAAGGTGTCTGGATCAGTATGCCGGTATCGGATGCACTGGCGTTCGTCACTGCTGTTATCAGTCTGATGATTTATATAAAGAAGGTATCGAAGGAACATCCGATAGCAAATAAGGTAGCGGAATAAATCAAATTAACACTGCATCAGAAGATATATCATAATAAAAAATGTTCAGGCACGAATTAACACGTTTTCTAAAAGATGCATTCATCGCAGAAGCCGTATTAATCCGTGCCTGAAAGATAATAATATTCCTATATTTCTATTCGCTCTTGATACTATTTACCGGATTCTCATTGGCTATGTGCCATGCTTTCAGCACAACACAAACAACAATCAGCAATAAGACAAACAGCGCCGTACCTATAAACAATAACGGGTTCAGATAAATCTGTTCGGCAAACTGGTCAAGCCATGCCTTTCCTACGAAATAGGAAGCAATGATACCAATCAATATGGAGGATGCGGATACATACAGAATCTCGCGTATCAGCAGGCGCAAAATATGAGAGGCTTCGGCTCCATTCACTTTCCGGATAGCTATTTCTTTGCTTCGACGTTGAGTTTCATCATTCACATAGCCGATCAATCCCATAATTACAATCAGCAGAATAAAGCTTGAAGTAATCCAGACTGAATTACGGAAGCGATATACACTTTTATATATATCCTTTATCATACTGTCCACAGAACTGAAATGCATGGCTATATTCGGAAATGTCTTATCGGTAAACTCATTCAGACGTTTCAGATTATCATCATACGGCTCTTTCAAACGGACATCAAATACTTGATTGGCATTTTCTGATCCTATCAAGACAATAGGTGCCTGAGTTGAAAAGAAGCTATAATTGCGAACATCCCGAAAGACACCGACAATCGTACCCTCTATATCATTTAATTTCTTTCCTACTGCCCCATCTGTCCACTTCATCAAACGTACCAACTCTTCATTCACCAATAAATCTTCCTTTTTCTTAAGAGTGCTGCCTTCGATAATCTTTATTCCCATTACTTCGGGATAGTTATAACTGCAATAATTAAAGTTAAGTGTAGCGATTCTTTTACCGTCATTACTCATCAGTCCGCGTGTCCAGTATTGTCCGATTACTCCGTTTGTAGCAACAGCCACTCCTTCTACCATAGGCTGGCGACGCAGTTCATCGGTAACATGTTCTACGCTTTCTTTCGGCAACCATGTTCCTGCCTGAACCAATCCCGGAACGTTTATCCCCATATCACGGCTCATCAGATGGTTGTATTGCAAAAGCGTAACCAGCAGTAATCCCAAAACAAAAGAGACACCCGTGAACTGTATAAACAGTAACGAACGTTTCCAACCTGTCTTACCATCAGAATAACGGCGGAACACCTGTGTGACTGGTATGCGCGAAAACAACCGTCCCGGTATGCCACCCGCCAAAAGGAAAAGGATCACGATCGTAAGCAAAGGCACCCATAGTGTCTCCCATGTAAAAAGTGAAGACAGATGGACGGAAAGCAGGTCTTCGATTATTTCACGTGCATTGACTATCAGCAGAAGGCTGAGAAGTACAGATATGACAACAAGGATTCCTGTTTCCGCCAAAAACATGCCGAAGATATTTCCGGCACTGGCACCACTGCATTTATGCACACCCACCCCTTTGGCACGACGATTTAGGGTAGCGATAGATATCAGCATATAATTCATGATGGCGACAAAAAAGATAGCGAACCCCAAAAATCCATATATGACCAAGCGCTTCTGCACATCGGAAGATTCCACATGATACTTCACTAACGGGATGACATTGAAATCTAATTTCCAGTCGTCAAAACGGGCAGGCGTATATTTTTCGATTACCCGCTGGATCTTGTCATTCACTTTATCAATATCCGCAGCATCACGCAAGCGAAGAAAAGTGTAAAAGATATCATTTCCCTTCCAGCCATTGCCTCCCTGATATCCCCCATCCCGATGGATGGAAACAACAAAGTCATGAGTGAGCATCGTATTCTCCGGCACATCTCTGTACACACCACGAATCGTAAAATCATTTTGCCTGTCTGCTTTAAGAATTTTGCCGATAGGATCTGCATCTCCAAATGTTTCACGGGCAAAGTGTTCTGACACAAACACACTTCCCGGCATAATCATATCTTTCGGATTTCCTTTTAAGACAGGTATACCGAAAGTCTGGAAGAAACAAGTATCAGCGTATATATAGTTGATGTCCGATAATAATTTATCTTCATAATATATACTCATCCATTGTTCTGCGAGGACGCAACTGGCAAACTCAATTTCTTCGGGCATATCCTGCGCCAAAGTCGGTGCAACCACATCAAAAAGTGTATAATCAAAGTTGTCGCCGTCGTCTCCCATTTTCTCCCCCGTGCTAAGGTTAGTCGTCAGGCAACGTGCAATCGCCAGACGTTCCGATTCCGGATAGCAACGTTCATAACTCAATTCAAAAACAATCTGCGAGAAGAGCAAAATGCCGATGGTAAGTCCCAGCGAAAGAGAAATTACCCTGATGATATTCGTGCCCCGTTCACGCAATAAAGTCCGGATGCTATAATAGATTTGTCTCATTGTCGTTTCGGTTTATGCTGTTACACTTGCCACTACACTTCCGTCGAACAGATGTATGGTACGGTGTGCGAAGCTCGCATCATGTTGTGAGTGAGTCACCATAATGATGGTGGTACCTTCTTTATTCAGTTCCGTCAGCAGATTCATTACCTCCGCTCCGTTCTTTGAATCCAGATTACCTGTTGGCTCATCGGCAAGGATAAGCTTCGGATTAGTCACTACCGCACGAGCGATAGCAACACGCTGCTGCTGACCACCGGACAGCTGTTGCGGAAAGTGTTTGGCCCGATGGCTGATATTCATCCTTTTCAGAATATCTTCCACCATACGGCGGCGCTCGGAGGATTTAATACCCAGATAAGTAAGCGGAAGCTCTACATTTTCGTAGACATTCAGTTCGTCTATCAAGTTGAAACTCTGGAATACAAAGCCTAATTTGCCTTTACGGACATGGGTACGCTCCTTCTCTTTCAATCCGGCAACTTCCTCTCCCATCAGCTGGTAAGAACCTTCTGTAGGGTTATCCAATAAACCCAGAATATTCAACAAAGTGGATTTTCCACAGCCCGAAGGCCCCATGATAGCAACAAACTCTCCTTGTTTAACTTCAAGGTTCACGTGATTTAATGCAACCGTCTCTACTTCAGTAGTACGAAATACTTTACTAATGTTTTCAATCTGTATCATTTTATTTCTTTATTATGTTGTTTCACTTTCTATTCTTTCTTTATTCGTTCTTTATACTGTTGACCGGATTCTCCGTATCAAACCTCTTTCACACCAAACGGTCACTAAGATAAACAATTACATAATAAATTTGTCTCATGCTTATTCCTATTTTTCATCATAATGCAATGCAGATAGCGTGCCACAATAGCAAGAGTATTCATTCACAACTATTTATATGTTTCGACAGTACTACCCATTGTCTAATAATTAGACACTCCCGTCTAATTATTAGACAGAAATCCTTCCTGTTTACTGTCCAACGGAAAGTATACATTTTCGCCCATTTATTGTTCTGTTTTTCCTATTTCCGACTTTAATGTATTTCAATGTCATCGGAAAACTCTATCTTCGCATCAAGTTTTCAATTAAATAAATCATTCTATTTATGGTAAACAAGAATTTGTACACTCTCCTGACCTGCCTGCTTCTGACAGGATGTGACCTGATAGACTATCATCCCTACGATGTACGTATCAGTGGAGAGACAGATGTAAATGCTCATAACATTGAACAAATAGAAGCTAAGTGTAAAGGAAAAACAACCATCCGTTTTATCACTATGGGAGATTCACAGCGATGGTATGACGAGACCGAAGACTTTGTAAAAGAGGTCAATAAGAGAGATGATATCGACTTTGTCATTCACGGAGGAGATATGAGTGACTTCGGACTGACCAAAGAATTTCTTTGGCAGCGGGATATCATGAACGGGCTAAAAGTTCCTTATGTCGCCCTTATCGGGAATCATGACTGTCTGGGCACCGGAGCAGAAACTTATCAGGCTGTTTTCGGACCTGCCAACTTCTCATTTATCGCAGGCAATGTAAAATTTGTCTGCCTCAATACCAATGCGCTGGAATACGATTATTCGGAACCTATTCCCAATTTCAGTTTTATGGAAGAGGAACTGACAGCCAGGGCTGATGAGTTTGAAAAAACCGTAGTCAGTATGCACGCGCATCCATTTGCAGACGTGTTCAATGATAATGTGGCAAAGCCATTCCAGTACTATGTCACCCAATATCCGGGACTACAGTTCTGCACGGCTGCCCACAATCACGGGTTCGATGACAGAGTCCTTTTCGATGATGATGTGCATTATATTGTCAGTGACTGCATGAAAAGTCGCAGTTATCTGGTATTTACTATAACCCCAGAAAAATACGAATATGAACTGGTTGAATACTAAATATATCATCCGCACAGGAGTGCTGACTACGCTCCTGCTCTTTCCCGGCCTGATATCGGCTACTTGCAAGACAGATACAATTATCAATAACTACAAACCTGACTCACTGAGACTGGTGATCAAGGCAGATTCCATTATAGCCTTTCACGAAGGCGATTCCGCCTTTACAATAGTCAAAGCAGACACAGTACTACCTTATGTACCGCAACCGGTTCTCCGTACCGGTTATGACAGACGTGTCCATCGCTTCCGCAGAAACTGGGAGCGGATTATCCCGACTCACTCTAAAATACAGTATGCGGGAAATATGGGATTAATCTCGTTCGGTACCGGATGGGATTACGGAAAACGAAATCAGTGGGAAACAGATTTACTGCTCGGATTCATCCCGAAGTATTCGTCCAAAAAGGCCAAAGTGACCATGACGCTGAAACAGAACTATATGCCTTGGAGCATCAATCTGGGAAAAGGATTCTCCACAGAACCTCTCGCCTGCGGATTGTATCTGAATACCGTGTTTGGCAACCAGTTCTGGGTAAGTGAGCCTGAACGTTATCCGAAGGGATACTACGGCTTTTCAAGCAAAGTGCGTATTCATGTTTTCCTGGGACAACGGTTGACTTATGATATTGACCCGAACCGCAGGTTTCTGGCAAAGTCCGTGACTTTCTTCTACGAGATAAGCACATGCGACCTTTACCTCATCAGCGCCGTAACGAATAGCTATCTCCGTCCCCGCGATTATCTAAGTTTATCATTCGGATTAAAGTTCCAATGGTTATAAATTCAAATCCGAATTTTGAATTATGAATTACTTTTTCGTAAGTTTGTAGCGTACAAACCAATTCGGACATGAGTAAATCAGGAACAATCATCATTGTAGACGATAACAAAGGAGTGCTGACTGCGGTACAAATTCTTTTAAAAAACTATTTTTCAAAGGTTGTCACGCTGTCATCACCGGTCACATTGACCACCGTGATACGGGAAGAGATGCCGGAAGTGGTACTATTGGATATGAATTTCACTTCGGGCATCAATACCGGCAATGAAGGATTGTTCTGGCTGCACGAAATAAAGAAAGTACGACCGGAACTTCCCGTCGTACTTTTTACCGCTTATGCGGATATTGATCTTGCCATCCGGGGTATAAAAGAAGGAGCTTCGGACTTTGTCGTCAAACCTTGGAACAATCAGAAACTGGTAGAAACATTGCAGGCTGCCGCCTCGTCCGCACAGCATGGACGAAAAACGGGAAACAAAAAGGAGCCTGTCAACACTCCGCCGATCTACTGGGGAGAAAGCAAACCGATGCAGCAGCTCCGAATGCTGATAGAGAAAGTAGCCACCACAGATGCCAATATCCTGATTACAGGTGAAAACGGAACAGGGAAGGAAATGCTTGCCCGCGAAATTCATGCTCTTTCCAACCGCAGACAACAAGAAATGATCGCTGTGGACATGGGAGCGATCACTGAATCTTTATTTGAAAGCGAACTCTTCGGTCATGTAAAAGGCTCTTTCACTGATGCGCATGCCGACCGGACAGGAAAATTTGAGGCTGCCGATCACAGCACTTTGTTTCTGGATGAAATAGGGAACCTGCCCTATCATCTGCAAGCTAAACTGCTGACAGCTATCCAACGAAGAAGCATCGTACGGGTGGGAAGCAACACTCCGATTCCTATCGACATCCGCCTGATATGCGCTACCAACCGTAACCTGCAGGAAATGGTGGACCGGGAAGAATTTCGGGAAGACTTACTCTACCGAATCAACACCATTCATATCGAAATACCTCCTTTGCGGAAACGAAAAGAAGATATTATCCCGCTTGCCGAAAGATTTATCATCCGTTTCTGCAAACAATACGATAAGGAACCGATGAAATTCAGCCCGGCAGCCAAGGAAAAACTCATTGCGTACCCATGGTACGGGAATATCCGAGAGTTGGAACATGCCATCGAAAAGGACACCCAGCGGCAGCAGAGTGTCCGGCAGCTGCAAGATCTGATGACGGAACAGCAGAAAGCACAGAAAGAACTGGAACGCCGGAGCCAGCGTGCCCAGCAGGCGGAAACATGGTATTTCAGCGAGGAAAAGCCGGCATACGACCGGACAGAACGGCAATTTTTCCAGAGCATGGCGGGCAATCTGGCACGGAAGCTGAAGGAGAATGAGCCCTGTCCGGTGTGCGGTTCACGGGAACACCCGCGTCTGGCTTTGTACACGGAGGACACCGTTACAGAAGAACAATTCCAAAAGGCAAAAGAACGGCAGCAGAACGCCTTACAGCAAATGGAGGAGCATAAGAAATCCCTCACCCAGCAGGAGGAACGTTGTAAGATGCTGGAACAGCAGGTGCAGCAGATGTTCGAGAAAGCCGGAGCCATGAACTGATCCGGAGGTTTTTTGCGCACAAGCAACAGCAAATGCAAAAGCCGCTGCACGGCTGGTGCAGCGGCCCCTGTTATCGAACGGAACGCTTTGCGTGCCGTTCGCCCATGCTTATCACATCGCAGAACACGCAGCGGCTTTTGGTGGAAAGCTGGGTATCCTTATGGTAGCAGCCAAAAAACCACTTGTCGTAGGTCAGCTTCAACAAAATTTTATCCAGAAAGCTGTGCAGCTGGTTGGTCTCGCCGCTGGCAAGGGCGGTAAAATCCAAAAATCTGCTTGGCGCATCGTGGGTCAGCACATAATCCACTTTGTAATCGCACGCTGCAAGGTTCTCCTCACAAAAGGCGTATTCCTCCTCCGAAGGCATTTCTTCCCTCCACCAGTTCACGCCGGGTTCCCGATCCTCCACATCCTGGCTTTCCGCACCGCCAAAGCACAGGAAGTCCCGCGCGGCTTCCTCCTCGGCAGAATGAGCCAGCAGCGAGTAAGTCCCCGGGATATCCACCAGGACATAGCCGGAGCGCTCGGTTTCGCAGTACCCCTGCGCGGCGGCGACGGTCTTGCCGGGCCAGTTTCCAGTGTGCTGGCGCATTCCGGTCAGGGCGTTGAAGATGGTGCTTTTCCCGACGTTGGGGTTTCCCGCTATCGCGACTCCCCTGTCGTCAGGGGAGCGGCGCTTTATTTCAAGCGAGGTCTCAGCCGCCGCAAACCCGGTGGAGCTAGAGGTCAGTCCCATCTGCCGCCTCCCTCACAAGAACGTCGCGGCTGTCAGCCGACCTGATTGCGATGACTGCTCCGCGTATGCAGTACGCCGCAGGGTCTCCCATCGGACTTACCCCAACGCACTCCACCCGGGTTCCCTCCACAAGACCTATATCCAGGAGCCGGCGGCGCATGCTCCCATGAACCCTGAGCCGCTCTACCACGGCTGTTTCTCCCGGCTTTATCTCATTTAGGCATTTTTCCATGACCATTCCCCTTTACTGATTTTTCCGGGCAGAATGCACCCGTTCGGTACATTATATGAATGTTCGCAGAAGTGTGACACAAAAATCCCGTGCAGTCTCAGCAGGACTGCACGGGATTTTGAATTACATATATGAGCAGCTATTACTTAGCCGGGTCGATGAACTCCCTGTAGTCATACAGGTACTTCACGCCGGAAGCCACTGTCAGCGCCGCCGCAATGTACATCAGAACGTCGCTGATGATCTGTATCGGGAATGCCTCCGGGGAAATCGCGCCGAACTGCGCCAGGATCCACATAAAAAGTATCACGCAGATAGCCGCCATCGTCATTGCGGTCTTGAGCTTTCCGAGCATTCCCGCCGCGATAACTGTCTTCTTCTCGCTGGAAGCCGCCACAAGGCGCACTCCGGAAACCACGAACTCACGAGCCAGTATCAGCGCTGTTACCCACGCGCTGCACCAGCCGAGCTGAACGAAACAGACCAGCGCCGCCGCGACCAGTATCTTGTCCGCGAGCGGATCAAGGAACTTTCCGAAGCTGGTTATCATGTTGTATTTCCGGGCGATCTTGCCGTCCAGCATATCGGTTATGCTCGCTATCGCGAACACCAGAAGCGCCCACAGATAGTTCAGCGGGATCGCGTCGATAAGCATGAACGCCACAAAGAACGGAACTAGTATCACCCGCATAAGGGTCAGCTTGTTTGCAAGACTCATACCATTTCTCCCAACAGATTGTTGTCGATAACGTCATCGAAGCGTACCTTCACGAAGTCGCCGATGTGCGGCTTTTCAGCGCCCTTCGGAACGCTGAAATAGATCATTCCGTCGATTTCGGGAGCGTACATCGCGCTTCTGCCGAAGTACAGACCGCCCTCGGCAAGGTACTTGTCGTAGCCCTCGACTACCACCTCGTCGGTGCTGCCTATCATAGATTCGTACATCTCGGCAACGCGGGTGTCCTGCTGCTCCTCGATTATCTCCTTGCGGTGCTCGCGGACTTCCTCGTCAACCATGTCGGGGAAGGAAGCCGCCGGAGTTCCCTCCTCCTCGGAGTAAGCGAAGCAGCCCATGCGCTCGAATCTCATCTCCTCGGCGAATTCGCCCAGCTCGTTGAACTGCTCCTCGGTCTCGCCCGGGAAGCCGGTGATAAACGTGGTTCTCAGCGTAATACCCGGGATCTCGCGGCGCAGCTTTGCGACAAGCGCGCGAAGCTCCGCGCCGGTGGTCTTGCGGTTCATGCGCTTGAGTATCTCGTCGCTGCAGTGCTGCATGGGGATATCAAGGTACTTCACTATCTTGTCCTGGCGCTTTATGCAGTCGATGAGCTCGTCGGTGACTCTCTCGGGATAGCAGTACAGCAGGCGTATCCACTTCAGCCCCTCGATTTCGCAGAGCTTGTCCAGAAGCTCCGGCAGAGCCAGCTTGTTGTACAGGTCAAGTCCATATCTGGTGACGTCCTGGGCGATTATTACTATCTCCTTCACGCCGTCCTTCGCAAGAAGCTTCGTCTCCTCCACGATGTCCTCCATCCTGCGGCTGCGGAAGCGTCCGCGTATCTTCGGGATAGCGCAGTAGGTGCAGCAGTTGTCGCAGCCGTCCGCGATACGGAGGTACGCATAGTGCGGAAGCGTGGAAATGATACGCTTGCCCTCCATGCTGTGGCTCTCCTTCCTGCCGAAGTAACATACCGCGGGAGTGCCTTCTTCGTGAGAGGGCTTCTCGAAATCAGCCAGGTCGTCGATGATATCCGCTATCTTTCCGTACTCCGCGATGCCTACCACCGCGTCTATCTCCGGGAATTCCTCGGCGAACTGGTCGCGGTAGCGCTCACTGAGACAGCCAGTAACGACTATGCGCTTGATCCTGCCCTCGTTCTTGAGGTCGATAAGCTCCATTATCCAGCCTATCGCCTCTTCCTTTGCGGACTGAATGAATCCGCAGGTGTTGACGAGAACTATGTCAGCCATGCCCGGCTCCGCAACGAATGCGTATCCGCGGTCGG
>ENA-OPCO01001344-OPCO01001344.1-human-gut-metagenome-genome-assembly--contig:-NODE-1344-length-15750-cov-3.124116_pt1 | contig 15750 bp, 14 predicted proteins | sample MGYA00241562_ERZ501475 | MGnify/ENA primary metagenome ERZ501475 (study PRJEB25962, sample SAMEA2042627) | human gut metagenome | biome: human gut; feature: human-associated habitat; material: faeces... | reverse complement strand
ATCCGTTACCGCCGCCGAATCCGCCGTAGCCCTGATTATTAGCCGCGCCGTAGTTCGGAACGCCCTGTGCGTTCTGCATTCCCTGAGCCATCTGGGGATTCTGCATATTCTGAGCGTTCTGCGCGCCCATGTTATTCTGTGCATTCTGGTCACGGTAATACGTAGTTTCAAGCGGAGCTCCTGCCGCGCCCGCGTCTGCCTGCTGGCTGAACTGATAGCCCTGCGTATTCTGACCCTGCTGCGGAGCCTGCGCCGACTGCTGAACATTCTGAGCCTGCTGAGCAGACTGCATGGGCTGCGAAGGATTAGCCGGCTGAACAGGCTGTGCAGACTGCTGTGCGGTCTGCCCCATCATCTGCTGAGGCTGCGCCTGCTCCTGCTGAAACTGCTCCTGGGGAGCGTTGAGATATCTGTCAAGTTCGGTCGGCTGCGCCGGCTTGTCGGTCTTTTCCCCGGTTTCCTCGAGACCGTCCTTCTTCCACAGTTCCTTTACCGCCTGTGAAAAATTATCTTTGATACCCATATTAGATCCTTTCTTTTTCTGCTGTGCAGCCTAACTTCAGGCGAACGGCCCGGTGAACTGAACAGGTCTAGTATCGTTGTTTATCTTGTCGAATTTATATCCGTCGCTTACCAGCACGTGAAGCACGTCGCCAAGCACCAGCACGGTGTTCGGCGTGGAGTTGGAATCGTGCATCAGCACTATAGAGCGGTAACAGTTTGCGATATCAAAGGGAATCGAATTGTACATGTCAGTCCAGGTAGCGCCGTCCACGTCGCCGCTTTCTACGTTCCAGTCGTAGTAGCGGAATCCCCTGCGGGTCATCTCCTGGATTATTTCATCCCTGGTCTCGGTGTTGAAATCATTTACGCTGCCGCCGGGGAACCTGAAGATCTCGGTCTTTATCCCGGTTGCGTCGTAGATTATATCCCATGCCTCGTGGAAATCGTCAAGATACGCCTCCACTGACGAATAAATATCCTTGTAAACATGCGAAGCGCTGTGTACGCCTATCGAGTGCCCCGCAGCAGCGATAGCCTTCAGCTTGGCATAGCAGCCCTCGGAACGGTTCGGCACAACGAAGAACGTCGCCTTTACGTTGTACTGCTCGAGATAGCTCAGTATGCTGTAGGTGTTATCGGAAGGGCCGTCGTCGAATGTGAGATACACGGTGCCGAGCTCCCGGACGTAGTCGCTCTCCGCCGGAGCATTCACCATCATATCCGGGTAGATGTCAGCGTAGGGGCTTTCCGGCTGCGAAGCCTGCTGCGTCGTCTGATTTGTCTCTGCGGCGTCAGCTTCGCTTTCAGCAGAGGACTCCGCCTCGGCGGTATCCACGGTCTGAAATGCGGAATTCCCGGAGCTGCCTGAACTTGCGGAGCTGTCAGAACTGGTGCCGCCGCTCATGTTAGCTGCGGGCTGGCTCTCGTCCTTTCCGTGGAGGACGTATTCTATAAGCTCCTCGTCTGAAAGCCCGCTGCGGGCGTAAACATCGTAGAACCCCTTGACGGTAGGTTCGCGCTCTCCGCTGAGAATTGCGGCGTAGTACTCCAGCCGCTCGTTATCCTGCTGTATATCCCTGACCTCGGCGCTCTTGTTCCAGAGCAGCACCGCAAAGACCACGCACAGCACCAGCGGCACGAAGAAAACTATGCAGAGAACGGTCTTGATAAGCACCTTGAAGAATGCCACACTGCCAAACTGCATTTTCTGACCTCTTTTATCTTTCACGCTGCATAAATTGCAGACGCGTTATTATCGTTATGATATAATCCAAAAACAGACTATACCCCTATTATTTAATGATACTATAAAACGCCGATTTTGTCAATAGCAACAGCCGCGAAAAAGTCAATTATTACCCGGAATATGGACAAATTATGCTTTATTTTATCGCGGCATATGGTTAATATGCACAAAGAAACGGCTGAAAAAACTACAGCCGGACGTCCTGAAACAGGAGCCGTCCGGCCGCTTTATTTATCAGTCTTGAACGAAAACGCGCTTCATTTTGCACTCGGTGAGAGGTCTGTCGCTGTAATCAGTCTGAACCTCTGCGATCTCGTCAACCGCGTCCATGCCGTCGACAACTCTGCCGAACGCAGCATACTGCCCGTCCAGGAAGAAGGAGTCCTTGTGGCAGATGAAGAACTGCGAGCTCGCGGAATTCGGGTTCTGCGCACGCGCCATGGAGATAACTCCGCGCTCGTGGCGAAGGTCGTTGGGAACGCCGTTCATCAGGAATTCGCCCTTGATTTTCTCCTTAGCGCCGCCCATTCCGGTACCCTCGGGGTCGCCGCCCTGTATCATGAAATCCTTGATAACGCGGTGGAATATCAGCCCGTCATAGAAGCCGGCGCTGACCAACTTGAGGAAGTTCTCCACCGTTATCGGAGCCTTGTCAGGATAAAGCTCGAGCTTTATCTGCTTTCCGTTTTCCATTTCGATAATGACCATGTCTTTTCTCCTTTATATGTTGTAATTTCCGCTGTATATCCCGGTTATCATCAGGGAGAGGAAACGGAAATCATTGCCGAGGTCTATCTCCTCGCCTGCGCCTTCGCCGTATATCCTTACGACCGGGCGCAAGACGTTGGTGTTGTTCTTCACGACGACGCCGTGACGTCCGTCCGAAAGCGACACCACAGTGCCCACCGGATACGGATTGAACGACCGCAGGAACGCCGCCGTAACGTCGAAATCAAAATGAACGCCGCACCCGCCAAGCATGTACTCCTCGGTCTCCGCAACCGACCACGGACGGCGGTAGGGGCGGTTCGAGGTCAGCGCGTCGAACACGTCCGCAACGGTCAGAATACGCGCGATAAGCGGTATCTTCTTCCCCGCAAGACCAGTCGGATAGCCGCTGCCGTCGAATTTCTCCTGATGGAACAGCACTCCCGAAAGCACGTTCGCACTGTAGCCACCGGTCTGCTTGAGTATCCGGTAGCCGATATACGGGTGCTGCTTTATCTTATCGAATTCCTCGTCGGTGAGCCTTCCCGGCTTGACGATTATTTCGTGGTCGATGTTGGATTTGCCGATATCATGCAGCAGCGCCGCAAGTATTACCTCCTTGATATCGCCCTGGGACAGATGAAGTTCGTTAGCGATACCGGTCGAAAGCATGGCGACGCGCAGGCAGTGCTTGTAGGTGTAGTCGTCATAGTTTTGCAGCGCGATCATCTGGTTCCCGAGGTAGGTGGAGTCGTTTCCGATATCTACAAGGATATCGTCCGCGATATCGTCGACCTGCTCTATCGCTTTCTGCGAAAGCTGCTGTATCTCGCCGTTATGCTCGAAAATCGTGCTCAGCTCGTCGAGCGCCTTGCCGATGTGCTGATTCTTTATCACATCTGTGGCTTCCTCGAGGGATTCCTCCTCCGGCGGCTTGTCTATTTCCTGGTCAAGGGTGCGCTCGCCCTTTATGGTTACGTTCTTGATGCCCTTGCTTTTCAGCAGGTTTATCATGTCGGCGGTGATGAGCGTTCCCTTCATCAGCAGGGTCTTGTAATCCCTTGCAGACGTTGAGGCAACATCCTTCGCCAGTACCATTCCTTCGGTGACGTTATCTATCGGAACAATTAACATAGTGACCGCTCCTGACTCTGATTAGGGAAGCACTGATTAAATCTGGTGCGTATATTGCGCAGTCAGATTTTTCGTCAGATTATACAATGAGGACGACGCAAGGCTGTCGCCTTGCTAGGACGAATTGTGCAAGATGACGGAAAATATGCAAGCAAGATACGCAGCAAGCCGTCAGGCGTGATTTAATCAGTGGTTCCTTAGTGCTGCGTGAAATATCAGCCCCACAGCGGGGAATTGTAAACTCCTGCGCTGACGCAGTTCCTGAGGGTCTCGCGGGCGTTGTCCGCGTCCGCCTCGTAGGTTATGCCGAACCAGCGGCTGTCTGTCGCAAGGTTCATCACCCGGAAGCCGCTGCCGTGTATCTCCGCGTCCACCGCGTCGGCGATGGTCAGCTCCGCCTTCGGCTCGCCAGACGGGAGCTTTTCCAGGAACTCCGAGAGCCTGCGCTCCAGACGCGGCATGAAGTCCGCGCCAAAGCCCCACATGCTCATGGAAACGGTGTCGTTTTCACTGAGTATGCGCTTCTCCCCCGCAAAAGTTCCGGAAATAACGCCGTCAGCGGCTCTGCCTATCGCCTTTGTTTCCTCAACGCTGGTGAGAAGTCCCTGTGCGTCGGTCTTGCAGACTCCGCGGTTTACCGTTCCGAAATCGGACAGTGTGTTTTTCAGCAGAAATCCCACGGAACATGCGTCCGCGGTGAAATCGCTTAGGAACCCGCCAAGCTGCAGGAATGCGTCCTGACCGTAGAAATCGTCGGCATTGACGATGGCGAAAGGTCCGTCTATCACATCGCGGCAGCAGTACAGCGCCTGAGCGGTGCCCCATGGCTTAGTCCTGCCCGGGAAATCCCCGCCGCGCACCGGGAGCTGATCCGGCGACTGGTACACATATTCAGTGGCTATGCGCTTCTCGACCCGCGCACCGATGGTGGATTTGAAAAGCTCCTCGATGTCGTGCCTGATTATGAACACCACGCGGTCAAAACCGGCCTTCACCGCGTCGTGAACCGAGTAATCTATCAGCAGCTCGCCGCTCGGGCCGAGCTTCTCAAGCTGCTTTATCCTTGTGCCGAAGCGTGTTCCCATGCCCGCCGCAAGGACTACCAAAGTCATCTTTGCCATAATGCCCCCCTTTAATTAAATTCGGAATTATGAATTTTGATGTGCGCTTCGCGCATTATTCCAAATATATCGTATGTCTGTCACTTCAGCGTTTCCGACCTGGCACAGGAGCGTGTCCGCGGTCGGCGTGAAGCCGTATTTTTCGTAGAGCCTGCGCGCCCGGACGTTTCCGTCCAGCGCCCAGAGGTATATCCGGTCGAAGCCCTGATTTTTCAGCCACCTGACCGAATTATCCAGCAGAGCCGTGCCGAATCCCCTGCCCCAGTATTCCGGCAGGACGTACAGCGTGTGTACCTCGCCCCAGCCTGGCATTTTTTCGTCCGCGGCAGGCCGTGCGCAGGAATGCCCCGCGATAACTCCGCCCTCGGTCAGCACGAAGCTGCCGGGAAGCCCCTCGAAGCTGTCTTTCCAGCGCTCCGGCGAGAGCAGGTCAAGGTAGTACTGCGGTAGCAGACCTTTGTATCCCGCCTGCCAGCTCCTGACATAGAGCCGCGCCGCCTCGTCGGCTTCCTGCGGCTCCATGCGGCGTATCTCCATTACTTTAAGCCTTCGATGGAAGCGTTGATCTTCGCGAGCTTCTCCTCTGCCTTAGCAAGCTTTGTGCGCTCGTTCTCGATCTGCTGTGCGGGAGCCTTCGCAAGGAATCCCGGGTTGTTCAGCTTCTTGGAGAGGAACTCTATATCCTTCTCCGCCGCCTTCTTCTCCTTGTCGAGACGTGCAAGCTCCTTGTCCTTGTCGACAAGCTCGCCCATCGGCATGAATACACGCGCGGAATCGGTAACAACGGTCATCATGCCCTCGGTGGAATCCACCTTTTCAGTTACTGTGAACTCGCCTGCGCCCGCAAGCTTCTCAAAGAATCTGCGGCAGTCGGTGAAGAGCTGTACGAACTGGGTCTCAACTGTCATAGTTACTTTCTTTGACGGAGGTACGTTCAGCTCGTTGCGCTGTACTCTGATAGCCTTGATGGTGTTGACTACGCGGGAGAACTCCTCGGCAGCCTCGCCGAAGTGCAGCTTTTCGTCATACTCGCACCATTTAGCTATCATTATGCTCTCGCTGTCGGTGCCGGGCATGGACTGCCAGATCTCCTCGGTGATGAACGGCATGAACGGATGCAGCAGCTTAAGAATACCCTGCATGATGTAAACCAGCACGTTCTGCGCTGCAAGGGCGGAATCGCCGCCTTCAGCGATACGCGGCTTTGTCAGCTCGATGTACCAGTCGCAGTAAACATCCCAGATGAAGTCGGTGAGGTTCTGGACTGCAACGCCAAGCTCAAACGCCTCGAGGTTGGAGGTCACGTTCTTCACAGTGTCGTTGAACAGGCTGAGCACCCACTTGTCCTCGATAGGGAGGTTCTCCGGGAGAACCGGAGTTCCGAAGTCCTCAGGGAGGTTCATCAGGATATATCTGGAAGCGTTCCAGAGCTTGTTTGCAAAGTTTCTGGAGTTCGTTACCTTGGTTTCAGTCCAGCGCATGTCGTTGCCGGGAGCGTTGCCGGTAACGAGGGTAAGTCTAAGCGCGTCTGCGCCGTACTTGTCGATTATTTCCAGCGGGTCAACGCCGTTGCCCAGGGACTTCGACATCTTTCTGCCCAGCTCGTCGCGAACCAGACCGTGGATAAGAACGTCCTTGAACGGCTTCTGACCGGTGTGCTCCAGACCGGAGAATATCATTCTCGCAACCCAGAACGGGATAATATCGTAGCCTGTTACCAGCGTGTTGGTCGGATAGAAGTAATCCATCTCAGGGGTCTTGTCGGGCCAGCCGAGGGTAGAGAACGGCCACAGCGCGGAGCTGAACCATGTATCCAGTGTGTCCTCGTCCTGCTTTACGGGAGCGCCGCACTTCGGGCACTTCTCCAGCGGGTCAAGGGAGATAGCGGTGTGCTTGCAGGAAGGGTTCTGGCAGTAGTAAGCCGGAATTCTGTGACCCCACCAGAGCTGTCTGGAAATGCACCAGTCGCGGATATTCTCCATCCAGTAGAGATAGCCGTTTTCAAAGCGCTTCGGGATATAGCGCAGTTCGCCGGACTTTACAACGTCGATAGCGGGCTGTGCTAGCTCCTTCATGGAAACGAACCACTGGAGGGACGCGCGCGGCTCAACGGTGGTGCCGCAGCGCTGGCAGCAGCCTACGTTATGCTTGTGCGGCTCTACCTTTACAAGCAGACCCTGCGCTTCGAGGTCGGCAACCATCTGTTTTCTTGCTTCGTAGCGGTCCATGCCTGCGTACTTGCCGCCTACGTCGGCGCTGATAGTCGCGTCGTCGTTCATCATGGAGATAACCGGCAGGTCGTGGCGCTGACCTACCATGAAGTCGTTGGGGTCGTGCGCCGGGGTGATCTTAACAACGCCGGTACCGAACTCCACGTCAACATAGTCGTCGGCGATTATAGGTATCTCGCGGTCTGTCAGCGGGAGCTTTACCATCTTGCCGACGATGTTCTTGTAGCGCTCGTCGTTCGGGTTTACAGCCAGCGCTGAGTCGCCGAGAAGCGTTTCAGGACGGGTGGTCGCTATCTCAACGAAGCCGGAGCCGTCCGCCAGCGGGTAGTTGATGTGCCAGAAGAATCCGTCCTGCTCCTCATACTCGCACTCGATATCGGAGATGGAGGTCTTGCAGTTCGGGCACCAGTTTATCATTCTTACGCCGTGATAAATAAGACCCTTGTTGTAGAGATCCATGAACACTTTCTGAACGGCTCTGGAGCAGCCCTCGTCAAGGGTAAAGCGCTCGCGCTCCCAGTCGCAGGAGCTTCCCAGCTTCTTGAGCTGCTGAACGATACGTCCGCCGTAAACGCGCTTCCAGTCCCATGCGCGCTTGAGGAATTCCTCTCTGCCTATCTGCTCCTTTGTGAGCCCTTCTTCCTTCATCTTGCCGACTATCTTAGCCTCGGTAGCGATGGAAGCGTGGTCTGTGCCGGGAAGCCACAGCGCGGAATAGCCCTGCATTCTTCTCCAGCGGATAAGGATATCCTGGAGGGTGTTGTCAAGCGCGTGACCCATGTGGAGCTGTCCGGTGATGTTTGGCGGAGGGATAACGATGGTATAGGGCTTCTTCTTGGGATCAATCTCAGCGTGGAAATAGCCCTTTTCCTCCCAGTTATGATAGATACGATCCTCGAATTCCTTCGGGGCGTAGGTCTTTGCAAGTTCCTTTCTCATTGCAATGTTGTCCTTTCGTTTTCGGATATATTTACGCGTTAGCGTTATTTCGCTTTAAGCGAATTCACAAGGCTCTCGTCCGGCGTGACGTACAGAGTGCGGTTGTTCGTGAATATCACCATTCCGGGCTTTGCGCCGGCGGGCTTCTTGACGAATTTCACCGCAGCGTAATCCACCGGAACTCCCGAACCGCTGCGCCCCTTTGAATGGAACGCCGCAAGCTGCGCCGCCTCGAACAGGGTCTGTTCTCCGGGCTGCCTGCCCTCGGTGCGGATTATAACGTGCGAACCCGCTATCCCCTGCGTATGCAGCCATATATCAGTGGCCTTCGCGGTTTTCAGCGTCAGCTGGTCGTTCTGGCGGTTGTTCCTGCCCACGAGTATCTCGAAGCCCTCGGTGGAGCGGAAATGCAGCGGCTCTGAGGTCTTTTTCACCTTTTCGTCCGCCCTTACGCCGCCCTTGAGGTAGCCCTGCTCGCGAAGCTCCCTGCGTATTTCCGCAAGGTCGGATTCGCTGTCGGTGCGGCTCACCGCGTCGAACACGCTGTCGATGTAGACAAGCTCCTGCTTTCCGCTTGCGATAAGCTCGGTGAGCTTCTTTTCTGCGGTGTCAAGCTTGCGGTACTCGGTGTAGTACTTCTGCGCGTTCTGCGCCGGGGTCAGCCGCGGGTCAAGCTGTACCTCGACCGGTTCGCCTGTGGTGAAATCCTCCAGCTCCGCTTTGGTCTGACCCTTCTCGAGCCGCCAGATGTTGGCGTTTATCAGGTCGCCCCGGACTCGGAAAACCTCCCGCTCCGAACATTCCTCAAGCTCTTTTTTCTGCAATTCGAGCTTCCTCGAAATGCGCTCGTAACTGTTCATCAGGAGCTTCAGCAGATCGTGGGCGCGCTGCTTCGTGCGCTCGGACCTGTCCTGCGAAGCGAAGAACTCGTCCAGCAGTCCGTTTGCGGTCTCGCAGCGGGTGGTAGTCATCGAGCCGGAATACTGCGTGATGTCGATAAAGCAGAAATCCTTTTTCTTGCCGCCCGGTTCTGAAACTATCGTGAACTCGCCGGGACTGCCGTTAAGCATTCCTTTTATGCGGTAGAGGAGTATCAGCAGGCGCTGTTGTCCGCCCTCGGTTAGCGCATTGCAGGGGACGTCGGTGTCTTTCTCGCAGTACCATGCTATTTCCCGGGTGAGTATCGGGGACACGCCCTCCAGCACGGCGGTGAGCTTCTTGCAGAGCCGCTCCGGGCTGTCCTTCACGGCGTCGAGCACCTGCTCCGGAGCGCACTCCAGCAGGCACAATCTGGCCTGTCGCGGCGGAGCCTCGTACTGTATCCCCGGGAGCACTCTCCGCACGGAGGAGATGTCGTCCGTAATGCGCTTCACGCTGTCGATGACCCTGCCGTCCCGGACAAGGATTATATTGCTGTGACGTCCCATAATCTCAGCGATGAGAGTGTTCGTCACGATATCGCCTATTTCATTGGTGCATTCAAAATCGAGGGAGATAACGCGCTCCAGGCCGTCCTGGCGTATCGCCATGAGCTTTCCGCCGGAAAGGTGCTTTCTCAGCAGCATGCAGAACATCGGCGGCTGCTGGGGATTCTCGAACGAAGCCGCCGTGAGGTTCAGAAGCGCGCTGACGCTGTTCGCGGATAGCACGATCTTTTTTCCTCCGTCGCGGAATGTCCGCAGGGAAACGACTATCTCCTCGCGGGAGGGCTGATACACCTTGTCCACTCGCGCGCCGATAAGCGGCTGAAGCTCGTTCGTTACAATATGAAGAAATGCTCCGTCAAGTGACAATTCAACCACCCCACTTTTTTGAATTCGGAATTATGGTGCCGCTTCGCGGCAGTTTATGTTGATACAATCAGAAAACCGCCGCAAAGCAGCGCTGTAGTTCCGAATTATGGATTCCGGATTTTAAACATAGCTGCACGGCTCGCATTCTGCGTCCGTTGTAAATACCGGTATCTCCGGGAAAGCGCGGCTGAGGAGCGTAGCCAGGCGATGGGACGCGCACTTTTCCGTGCCGTAATGTCCGGCATCGATAAGCGCCATGCCGAGGTTATGAGCCTCTGCCCACACGGAATGCTTGACGTCGCCCGTCACGAGAGCCTGACAGCCGAGCGCGGCAGCCCTTGCAAGGAGGTCTCCGCCGGAGCCTGAGCACACGCCCACGCGGGTTATAGCCTGAATGTCGCCCTCGCAGTACTTCACGCTTTCAAGGTCGAGGGATTTCTTGCAGTGCTCTGCAAGAGCCTTCGCGGTGAATCCGAGCGGAAGATCCGCAATACCGCCGATCCCTAGACCGGTAGGCTGGGTCTGCTCGAGAACTCCGCTGCTCTGCCAGCCGAGGAGCTCCATGAGCGCGTCGTTTACGCCCGCTTCGCACATATCGAAGTTGGTATGTACTGCGATGGCGCTGATATCGCTGCGCACCAGCGAATATACCGGAGTTCCCGCCATCACTCTCTTGAGCGGGTGGAATATCACCGGGTGGTGAGATACGATGAGGTTTGCGTTCTTGGACAGCGCCTCGTCGATTATCTCCTGCGTTATATCAAGGCAGCAGGCTATGCCGGTGATGTTCTCCGCTGAATTTCCGGTCAGCAGACCCACGTTATCATAGCTTTCCGCCGTGTTCATCGGTGCGATGGTGTTAAGGAACTCCAGCACCTGACCTACTGTTGCCGCCATTGTGTTCCTCCGTTAAGGTGTGTGTATTCCTGCGCTTTGGCGCATATCTGCTCCGCAAGCGCGTGCAGGTGCTGAGCCTGCTCTGCGTTTGCTCCGGAAGCTTCCATTCCCGCCGCGTTTTTCAGCAGCTTTCCCGCTATATGGCGGAGCATGTCCGGATCGGTTATCCTGCCGCACAGACAAAAGAGCTCGTCCGGCTCCTGCGCCGCGCCGGTGTATCTCGCCAGCATGACGGTGTAAAACCGGTCGCCCTCCCTGACGGCGCGTTCCTCGATGATATCGAAGCCGCCGCGGTAAAGCTCCCGGCGGAGCGTATCCGCCTTTGTCATGGGCTGTAAAATGAACCGCGTATCCTCCGACAGGAACCGGCATCCGGAGATTATCTTCATGATAAGCTCCCCGCCCATTCCGCATATTACTACATCATCGGCATAGTCTATCCTGTCAAGCCCGTCGGAAAGCACTGCGGTGACATTTGTCACACCCTGTTCTGCGATAGTGCGCCGTGCGGCGGAGAGAGGTCCCTCCTTCACATCGGAAGCGATGACCTCCTTCGCGCCGTTCTGCGCAAGGTAGCAGGCAAGCAGCGCATGATCAGTCCCCACGTCGCAGACAATGACCCCTCTGCGGCAGAGAGCTGCGGCGGCGCTGAGCCTGCCAGTAAGTTTCACCATTATTCGCCGAGAGCTGCGTTGAGCTGCTCAACGATCTCGTCAGCGTCCACGCCGTGCACCATGCATGCCTGCTCAACGGACTCGCCGCGGGAAGCAGGGCAGCCAAGGCAGTGCATGCCCATTCCGAAGAAGATGGGAGCAGCAGCCTCTGCGTTGATGTCGAGAATATCGCCGATTATTGTGTCCTTTGTTACTTTCATTGCTGTATTTCCTTTCATTTGTGCATTGCTGTCCGCGCGCCTTTCCGGTGCGTGGAGATAAATATACAGTATATATTATATCACAGCTTTGTTATTTTGTCCAGTACAATTTCTTTGATACCTGCATTTTTTGTTCCATGCGCTTGACATTGCCAGAGAAATCTGCTATAATCAATATGCTGTCAGTATTTATATGCGGGTGTGGCGGAATTGGCAGACGCGCCAGATTTAGGTTCTGGTGGCTTCACCGTGCAGGTTCAAGTCCTGTCACCCGCACCAAATAAAAAAACCGTCTCCTCGACGGTTTTTTTATTTGGTTTGCATCATTTTTCTCGTCCGTCCCGGATTGGGACGGACGTTTTGCTTCGCAAAACCGAAAAATGACGCGCACCCCGCATCTCAAATATGCCTTTCTCATTGTGATCACATGGGAAGCTCGCCTTTTATTGCACACTTATGGTCTTTATTTGTGCTGTGACAACCTTTTAAAACAAAAAATTTCTTTTTAATTTCCATTTACCGGCATTTTTCATTGACTTTTCTTTTACATAGTGTTATAATAAATTAACGATTTTCTATTATCAGTCGAGGATTAAAATCATGAGTGAAGAAATCACCTGGACTAAAGAATACAAGCTGGAGCGTTACCATAAGCTCAATCTTACCGCTGAAAAAGGCTGCGTGCTTTTTGCAGGCTCATCGCTTATGGAAATGTTTCCGGTGGAAAAATTCGCGCAGGAGGACGGTCTCCCAGTAACGGTTTACAACCGCGGCGTGGGCGGCTTCATCACCGATGAACTCATCGCAGCCGTCAATACATGCATAATCGACCTTGCACCGAAGAAACTATTCATAAACATCGGCACGAACGACCTCAGCGACGCCTCCCGAAGCATGGAGCAGATAATGTCCAACTACGCCCTGATACTTGACGAGGTAAAAAAGGCTGTGCCAGATGTCAGAATGTACCTCATGGCGTACTACCCCGTTAACTACAGCGCCGCCACTCCAGAAATGAAGCCCTGTCTGCTTATACGCAGCAATGAAAAGATCGCCCGCGCCAACGAGGAAGTAAAGAAGCTCGCAGACCGCTTCGGGGCAAGTTACATCGATGTCACCGCCCCGCTGAAGGACGAAAACGGCGATTTGCGCGCCGAATACACGATAGAAGGCATGCATATCAACGAGGACGGCTACCGTTCCATCTACCCGCTTATCAGAAAGTACATTCTTGAATGACTTCCCTTAAATTCCCCGACGGCAGCGAGGTGCTCTACGAGCTGACGCGCAAGCCCGTCAAAAATATAAATCTCCGCGTGAAGGAGGACGGTTCCCTTCGCATTTCCGCCAGCCCCCGGGTAAGCGTAAAGCGCGTCGAGGAGTTCATCGTTTCCGAGCAGGCGTTCATACGCCGCGCGCAGCAGCGTATCAGCGAACGCGAGGAGCACTCTGAAATACGCGCGGATATATTCCGCTGGCTCGGCGGGGAATACCCCGTACGGGTCATCTCCAGCAGCCGGGAAGCAGCTGTCCTGGAGCAGGAGGAAATGCGTGTTTTCACACGCTTTCCCGAGCGCGCGGAAGAGCTTCTGAAACGCTGGACCGCCGACAATTTTGTCGAACTCTGCCGAAAGCTGAACGCCGAGGTGCGTGGATCCCTGATAAACTCAGGGCTGACGCCTCCGCCGACGGTCATCACCATAAAGGATATGAAAACCCGCTGGGGGAGCTGCACTCCCGCCAAGGGTCACATTTCCCTCAACATACGGCTCGCGCCCTACCCGCGCCAGACCGTTCTCTCAGTGGTGTGGCATGAATACGCCCACTACTGGCACCGCGACCACTCCGCAAGGTTCTACGCGTTCCTTGAGGCGCATTTCCCGGAATACCGCAGGTGGAACTCCCTGTTAAAGTGACCACATTCGCATGATCCGCCGCAAGCGGCACCGGAATTCCAAATAAAAACGCCTCCCCTTTCGGAGAGGCATTTTATAACGGCCGTCAGATCTCAGCCGGCTTCTTCTTGAAGTAGTTCGGCTTGTTCGCGCCGATCACGTTCATCAGTCTGCTGCTGCGCTCGAACACCAGCTTGAACAGTACGCACCCGATAATGGTGACTACCACAAGCTCTCCGGCGCCAATAGTCAGCATGTTGAACCATACGGGCGGCTCGCTTCCGTAGCAAACCAGCAGCTCTATCGCAACGATGATTCCGTTGCTTACAACAGGAAGCAGCGAAGCCAACCAGATATTCTTGATATAGAACATCGGAATGACCGCGATAGCTGTAGCCAGCGTACCGAAAATCATATCCATCAGCGCCATCGGACTGAAGCAGTTCGCAATGAAGCACCCAAGTATCAGCGAAATGCTGTAATCCTTACGGTAGAAGCACAGAAGCACCAGTATCTCCGAAAAACGGAACTGGATAGCCCCGAAGCTCAGCCCCGGAAGCGCCAGGGTAAGCGCGGCGTACAGCGCAGCGACAAGCGCCAGGCGTACAAGGTTCTTGGTCTGAAAGATCTCGTTTTTAGGCATAAAAAAACTCCTTGTTTTTTAACGGTGGTTGGACAAAGAAAACACCGTATTTGATTTTTCGTGCCTCAAGGCACCAATATATAATAGCACATTCCCCGCAGAATTGCAATACCCTTTTTGAATAAAAATCAGCTATCCCCTCCGCGCATATCACCGCATTCTGACCAATCTGCGCGGGAAATCTGAAATTACTGAAAGGAAGCATTATACATGGGAAAACAGATGACCTACTACATGGAGCGCGAAGTATTCACCCAGCTCGCGCAGATCGCAGTCGACCTCGGCTGCGTGATACTCAAGCAGAACGGCAGCAAGATCATCTCCGGCGATACCTCGATCATTGACAGCCACTGCTCGAAATACTACTTCTACCTCCCCGCGGCAGGCGAGATAAACGAGGAACTCCCGCTCGGCTGCTATAACTCCAACGCAGGCTGCGTTATTGAGGCAAGCTACTCCACCCGCACCAAGGATCTCTGCTTAAAACGCGGAAAGCTCTACATTACCAGCGGTTTCTCCACCCCTAACGGCGATTTCATCGAATGCCCGGCGTGCCTGCTGAAGGTGTACAAGAAGCTCGTGCTTCACATGAAGGATCTCACCCTGCGCGTTGAAGTCCCCGCTGACCGCATGTCCACCCGCCTGACTTACTATGCAGACCCCACCGGACGTACTCACAAGCTCTATATGACCAAGAGCATGCTCGCGCGTATCAACCGCACTCCCTATACCCTCTGCTGACCTTTCGCCCTGCGCCGGTACTCCAGCGCGGTGGATCCGGTGCGCTTCCTGAACTGCCGCATGAAATGCACGTCGTTCTCGAACCCGCACAGCGCCGCTATCTCCCGCACCTGCATGTCCGTGTTTGCGAGGTAGTACTCCGCGAGCCCGGTCTTTGCGCGCAGCACGTCCTCGTAGCAGCTCACGCCGAATTCCGCGCGGTACAGCGTCTGGAAATAGGACGCGCTCAGCGACATGCGCGCCGCAAGCTCCTCTATCGTGTAGTTTCCCGCGGGACTGCCGTATATCTCCGCGCGAAGCCGGTGCAGCCCATCGCTGTGCGGTGATACAGCCGCGCCGCGCCCGCCGCCCCCAGCGCCGCGCAGGTGCCGGTGGTGTAGCCGCAGCGCAGTAAACGCTGCCCGCTGCGGATGTAGTGCTCAAATTGGGGCTTCGGCTTTGCGCCGCTCCCGGCAAACAGCACCGCGTATTGGTCGGTGCTCAGTCCAAACAGCGCACAGATATTGTCCTGTGCAAAGGCGTCCTGCGGTGCCAGCACAGCGGACACGCCTGACGGCGCAACGCAGACAACGGCGTCGGCCAGCCTTTGGGCCAGCTCCAGCTCATGCAGCGTCACGATGACGGCCACATTCTTCTCATGCGCCAGCACTTGCAGGATGTCCATGAGCTCCGCCTTGCCCTTCACGTCCAGAAACGACGTAGGCTCGTCCAGAAGCAAGATCTCCGGCTGCTGGCAGACCGCGCGGGCCAGCAGCACGCGCTGGCGCTGGCCGTCGCTGATCCTGGCAAAATCGCGGTTTTCCAGCTCCTCCGCCCGGACAAGGCAGAGGGCGTCATGCACCTGCTGCCTGTCGGCATCGGACAAAATGCCCAGCCGCCCGGTGTAGGGGTAGCGCCCGGCGGCGGCGACCTCAAAGCAGGACGTCAGCTCGGTGCGGGCCGTGTGGGGCAGCATCAGCGCCAGCTTGCGCGCCCGGGCGTTGGGGGTGTAGGCCGTCAGGTCTTGCCCGTCCAGCAGCACCGC